>Ga0183011_10368_pt1 | contig 28454 bp, 18 predicted proteins | sample NAcewD2O_March_FD_122322 | JGI IMG/M metagenome (GOLD analysis project Ga0183011, IMG submission 122322) | Mouse cecal microbial communities from Vienna, Austria - N-Acetylneuraminic amended D2O_March | ecosystem: Host-associated > Mammals > Digestive system > Large intestine > Cecum | place... | reverse complement strand
GAGAGGACGGCTGTCTCTGCCTCGCCATATCTGCCCTTGTTTCACATAGGCTTTGTACTGGCGGCTCAGTATGTCGTTAAGCTCGCCGATGGTGATTTTTGGATCATTTGCTAACTGGGCGTCGATTTGTGAGTCTATTCTTGCGAACCGTTCATCAGGTGTCGCAAAATCCAGCAGCTCCTTTATCGGATATATCTTGCCTCCGTTGATGACAGCTTTCTTGTTATGGTCGATTATCATATAGCCGTATGGAGAATCTTTCTTTCCGAAAAACACAAGCTCGATACCGAATTTCCTTTTCAGTTCATCGGCGAGTTCTTTCTTGTTGGCGGTCAGGTCTCGGTATTTGGCGAATATGGCGCGGAGCTGTCTCCTGCGCTGGCGGTCGAATGTCGTTGAACGGTAATGTGAGCTGATTTCCTCCAGCGGTATTTTAAGACACACGGCACCGCCACGTTTTATGGATACCACTCCCTCATTGTCGTAACACTCATAACCGAGCGAGTTCATAAGAGCCTTGAACTGTGTGATGGATGCGAATTTATAAGACAAGGCTTCTTCCATATCCCTGTGTGCTTTCTCGTTAATGTCGTTTCCAAGCAACCGCTCGACCACACGTTGCGACCTTACCCGTTCATGGTTATGGTCTATCTTGCGACCGTCCGGTGCCACACGCGATGTTATTATATGTATATGTGTGTTGTCAGTATCGGTATGTCCGTAAACCAGCAGGGGCTGTCCTTCTTCTCCATATCCCATCTCCCGGAGATATTCATGGGCGAAGTCCAGAAGTTCCTGTTCCGTCTTTTCGTGTCCCCGGCATGAAAACGCCATGTGGAACTGCGCTTTCTTGATTCTCGGATTTTTGGAAGAGTAATTTTCAAGATAGGCGACGAGGTCGTCGGGGGTATGGTGTCCCAACATTTCGACCGCATCAAAATTTTTCATTTCCAGCAGATGTGCCGAGCCTTTGGCTACCTTGCGTTCATTATATCCGACTGCATGGAAGCAGGTGCTTGAAGGAAGTATTGTCGCTATCATGTGAATATATGATTAAGATAAAATCACGGTTTGGGATTATATGAGTATAAGGAACCGGGGCTATATGATAATTCGGTTATAGTTGCATCAGATGTTCGGATTATCCGTTCTTCAGTACACTGCGTATTATCTTGCTTACTACATCGGAGTGTTCGGCTATGATTTTATCCATAGTCTTCTTCAAGCCATCTATGGAAGGTATCAGTACCTCTTTATAATATGTCTCGCTCAACAATCCGGCTACGGAAAGTTCGTTGGCGCGTTTCATTGCCTGGTTGAGATTGCCGCCGGCCCAGCCAAGTTCGTCCTTGAATCTCCGGCAGAGCGAGGCCATCTCTTCCACGGCTTGCATACGGTCTTTCGCGTCCTTGTCGGAAAACTCCACAAGTGCGGCACGGATATACGAGCTTATGCTCCTGAATTCCTTTGAGCGGACTTTGAGCCGTTCAAGTTCGGTGTCGGTAAATAGAATCTCTATTCTGTTGGTTCTCTTTTCCATATTTTCCAGTGATTAAAAATCGGCGAGTTGCGAGCTGATTTTCTCCGCCCGACAGGGTGGCAAGTTACTTTTCTTCGGTAAAACTCCGTTTTATCCGGGGAAAAGTACAACTTGCTTGACAAATTCTAAAGACCTGTTCCCGTCGGGACCGTATTCTCTCCGCATCGCTTCGCATGGCGAAATTAGCGCGCATTATTTTCACTGTCGCAAATTCCGAACATAATATTTTCATCCAATCCCTCGGTAAGCCGACAAGCCGTATTATGATGTTCGCATGAAGACATAATCGGATAATAGCATTATACATACATCGCTTATAGAAACGATACGGTGATGCGATTCTCCCTAAGTGAGTTGTTCTATTAAAATCTATATCCAACTATCGCATTATCAGATGATTTTATGATAAAATAATGCCTTGAAAATTTGGTTATTTCATTGAAAATTAGTATATTTACATAATGAAATCATCTTTTCAAACGATGGTTTGATGGTGGCTTTATGCCGTTGTCGGACTATCTCAATATCATAATATCTCTCGCCCATGTTTGAACTGCTTTTGATTATATATCTTTTGCCTGTCGTGATAGTCGTGGCATTGCTTCTTCGGTTAATCAGGTGGATGCTTGTTCTCGCGCTTCGGTTACTACGTTGGCTTGTTCCGTTTGTGTTCCGGCTGTCGCTTCGTGTCATTGCATTGTGTTGGCGGTGTGGATGTATTCTCTGGCATCGTTATCGCTGCCGGAGAATACATGATTTCTGCCGAAAGGAAAATATAGATATGGGAGTGTATGGTATGTTCCCTGCTGTTGCTTTTTTCAGACGTGGATTCCGATGTAAGGATTGATGTGTTTTTCGCTTAGTGTGCGCCACTTTTTCCGCCACCTGAACCGCCACTTTTCCCACCACCTTGTCGGACACCTCTGCTGACACCCTTACGGACACTGATACTGACACATTTACCTACACCTTTGGGGACACTTCTTCGGACACTCATGGGGACACTTTCGGGGACATCTTTTCCACCACTTTTTCATATCATGTGCGCCACCTTTTTCACCCCCTTTTTCACACGTTTTTCATCCCCTGACGCGATGGCAAACTTTTAGCCCTCAAAGAGCGTTTTTCAGTAAATGCAAGGCTTATTAAGTGTTAATAATTGTTTAATGCTTGTATATTCACTTAAATTGAGTTAAATTTGCATGGTGATTTCCGAGAGCGGAAATTAGGGGTGAAAAATCCACCCGAAAACGAGGGTAAAATGTGGTACAAATTGTGGTACATTGCACCTCTATCATAACAGATAACTAATTATCTCTCAACGAAATAAACCGAGCAAAACAAAGCCCGCTCGGATCACAAAATGGTCACTCATCGAGTGACCATTTTGTTTTTTAGATTCATTCCGTATGTTTGCGCAGATTTTGCCGGACAATGATGGTAGGACTTTTGTCCATGATTATCTGCATATATATTATCTCCTATATGTTATCTGCCGCCTGCTGTTGATATATTGACATCAGCATCGGCGTTTATAAGTTTATGTGCTCCGCGTTTCTGACGTCCCCATTGGAAATTGTAGCTGACACTTATATATGGCATTCTCATGTCGAGGCGCATGTGCTGTTCGTTTGTGTTCCATTTGCTCAGCATTTTTGAGCCTTGATCATATTTCCCGAATGGCATTATTATTCCTGTGCCGAACTGCCAGCTTTTCCAATTATATGAAAGCTGTATGATTGACAGGTTCTCTCCCCAACTGATTTTTTCACCCCAGAGATCGTGTTGCGCGCGGACATATTGGCCGATAAGTTCAAAACCCCAGTGAGACAGCATGATGTTGGCGTTGCCACTCCAATTATGATTGTAAAGTCTGTAGCCGGAGCCTTTCATGCGTTCAATACGATACTGGATATGTCCGCTTGCCATCATCCAGTCAGGGATGATTTCGATTTGTGGCGACAGGAAAAATGTGAGATTCTGCAGACCTTGGCTGTTTTCGTATGATGTGATGAGTTTGTTTTCATCCCAGTAAAGATATGGAGTGATCGCATTCGGGCTGTTGAAGGCGCGTACTCCGAATGTCCCGGCAACGTGCGGAAGGTTGAAATTATAGCGAAATGTCAGCATGTAGGAACTTGCGGTTTTCAGATTGGGGTTACCGATGCGCCATTGGAATCCGTCAATCTGTTGTGGCGCTATATTTGATTCTGAAAGAGAAGGCGTTGATTGCCATGACTGAAAGCTTAGTCTAAACTGGTGGTCTTGATTAAGACGATAGGACACAGTGGCTTGCGGCCGGAGATTCCATGAATGGCTGCCTTGGTTAGTCTCTTTAAACAGATAGTCGGTATACTGAGCGCCAAGTCCGGCAGTGACGGTGACATTGTTTATCCGTTGGAAATATTCGGTAAAGAAGTAGACTTTATCCTGACGCTGATGGAAAATTTCGCCTCCAAGATTCTCATAAGTTGAGCGGTTTCGGTTTGCAGTATATGATGCGCCTGTGGTCAGACGTGAGTTTCTCCACTTCCGGATATAGTTTGCCTCTAAGCCGTAAGCCTGATTTTGGTCCTTGATCATGGTGTGGATGTCTGTCAGGAAGTCAGAATGGTCAGGAAGCTGCTCAATATAATCGGAATAGGATTTGCCGAAGTAGAGAGAGCTGTTGAAATCCACCACGATGGTGTGCTTACCGGCAAAATGATGTTCGAGATATGCCGAGAATTTTGGTGTTGTTCCCTTGGAGCCATGTGAGTCGGTGAGGATTATGTCGTCTGTGCCGTCACTGAGTGATAAGAGTCCGTTTGACATCCAGTTGTCGCTGAATGTAGGAGCTACGCTCGCGGAGACATAAAATGTCGTGGTGTCAGGCTTGATATAGCTGTAAGAACTCCACAGACGGCCGAATGTATTGTCAACGTGTCCGCCAAGCGGAGATTCCGTTCTTGTCAAAGAATTTCCGTCGGGATATGTGAAAGTCTCCTTGTAATCACGGTGAGATTTGACATTATCGGTCAGTTTGAAAATGCCGCCGACTTCAAATTGTGAACGATCGTTGTTGAACTTACTGTCGGCGAAATAGTCGCCCCATGCGGAATTCAGAGCCTGCCGACCCTCAGCCTGAAGTGAACCGCCGAGTGTGGGATTTGCAACGATGAAGTTCAACACATAGTTCGCACCGTTGTAACGCAATCCCGGATTGTCGATCCACTCGACGCGTTTTATGGTCTCCGGCAACAGGGCTTTGACCTCATCGACTGAAGATGCACGTCCGTTGATGCGTATCTGTACGGACTGACCGGCAGCTGTTATTGTTCCGAGCGCATCTGTTACAGTCAGCGATGGAATCATGAGGTTGGTGAGGAGCTGCATGCCGTTGCGGGAATTCTCAATGGCGCTTCGCGACGGATAGTAGACATCCATATCGGCCTTGCGGATGACTTTGGGTGCTTGGACTACGACTTCGTTTAGTTCATGTGCGGGGATAGAGTCCACTGCCTCCTGTGCGATTGCTATGGCAGGGATGGCTGTTGCGGCCACAGCAATAATGATTTTGTTAAAGATTGTCGTTGACATATTGCGATATGATTTAAATGATTTCATACCGCAAAATTATATCCAAACCTATCTTAACGCCAAAGCTAAAAGTCTTAATAGACTTTTTGTAACATATTGAATATCAGTATGTGTCTGTCTTAAAAGTCTTAATGCTATCTTGAAGTATCCAAATGGTTCTAAACAGAAGCCTCATGTCGGAGAAAAGCTACGATATCCTCCTTTTCGGGGACTCCGAGCTTTTTCCTTACCGATGATTTTCGGACGTAGATAGTGGCTGTCGTCTGCGAAGTGATGACACTGATTTCTTTAGTCGAGAATCCGGCTATCATAAGGACTATGATCTGTTCTTCTTTTTCGGTCAGCAGATTTCCATACCTCTCATGAAGCAGTGAGTAGAATCCTGAATACAGGTTGTCGATTATTTCATATACGTTTTTCCAGTTGACAAGTGCTCCGTTGGTGTCGCTGCCGATTGACGATATTTTCCTAAGCATCTCACGGTTCTGTTCCGTTGGTGTCTCAGCGACCATTTTGATGATTCCGAGTTGCTGGAGCATGGCGCGGCGCAATGATTCATGTCCGTTTGACGGCGTGGCCGGAGCGCTCAGCTCGTCCACCATCTTTTGCAAGGTTTCTGCTCTTTCTTCGGCTTCGATTGTCTTTCGTTTGCGTTTCTGTATGTTCCATACAGCTCCAAGGCTTATGATTATTGATGCAAGCAGGACAATAATCAGGATTGTGGTGTTGCGTTCATTCTGTGCCTTCAATGTCAACGCACGGTTTTCTTGTAGCAGTGCGTTTTGTTCGGTCTCCCATCGTGTTGATTCCATCCGGTTGAAACGGTCGCGCTGGCTATTGTTCAGTGTCGCCAGCTGGATTAGTTTTATCCTGCCATTTTTTCTGTACTCAAGAAATTCTCTGAGAGGACCGACAAAACTTTCGTAATAATTATTGTCCACATCGATTCTGTCTTTGGCGCAGCTGTCGGCTATCGCCAATTCGTGTGTTGCCTTGGCGAATGCTCCCGTATTGAAATAATTCAAAGCTTTCCATAAATGTAGGTAGGGTATTGCAGAATTGTGAGGGGCATGTTGCAGTATATAATCCACCTGAGCATTGCTCTCGTCATATCGCCCGATTTCTTCTAAAATGCCGATTTTCTCATAGGTATACTTAAAATGCTCATTTCCGAGATGATTCATGCGGGCGTGATCAATCAACCTGTCAATTATAATCAATGCGGAATCGCCATGTCCGGCGTACTGATAATTTTCACATAGCTGATACGTGTATTCAATCTGATTGGCCGAATCATTGTCCAATTCCAGTAATCGTTTTATGTATCTGAGATTGTTTTTGCTGTCAAATTCAGCTCCACCGATTCCGATTCTTGATTGGAGTAATTGTATCATTAGTCTTTGTGGTATATCAGGAAGCGCAACTATGGAGTCAAGCAATCCCAAGGCCCTTTTTCCGTCACCTACCCAGAAAAGATACAAGGCATAAAGGTCGCCGCTTTGCAAGAAACGGTTATTGTCGCGATCTCTATAATACTCGAAAGAAAAACGGATTAGAGAGTCCGACACCATTGAGCTTTCCTTGGCCTTATGTGCCGAAGCTGTTACGAGATGATACAACGCTCTCAGTGAATCCTCCTTTAAATCAGACGGCTCGATGACGTTTACCAATGCTAACGCACTGTCTGGTAAGGTATATGCAATCCTTTCAGCTTCTGCAAGGATTTGTTTATGGTCGGTTGAACGTGTGCATGAAACCATGCCGACAACCAATGTAAGTATAATCAAGGTTAAGTATTTCATATCAGGCACAAAGTTACACAATTTACAAAACCATAGAAAATGGTGACATTAAAAATGCGATAATCTGATGCTGATTTATAGTCATGCTTTAGCGTTAATAAGCTTGTTCACATGGATAATACAATATAATTATAGGAATGGCCCAATGAGTTTTGCAGTTTTTGAAAATAATGATTTTTTCGTAATTTTGTACAGACTCCATGCACACAGTATATTGCACGGAAATGTGCAATTGCAGGTTAATTTCAATACCATATTAAAACTAAATGCAATATAGAAACGAAATGAATCGCAAATCAATCACCAGTCTGGTTCTATCCATTTTTCTGTCGCTTGTGTCGTATTCGGGGGCAGTTGCTGCTGAGCGCCACCGCATTCTTGTCACTACGGATATAGGAGGTACGGATGCCGATGATAACCAGTCTATGGCTCATCTTCTGATGTATAACGATCTTTTTGACATTGAGGCTCTTGTCTCGACTCCATCTTTCGGCAGCGGTTCGAAGTCGGAGATTCTGAGGATGATTGATGTCTATGAGAAGGACTATCCACGGCTTTCTTCCCGTGCGCCCGGTCTGCTCAGCCCTGACTCGCTCCGTTCGCTTTGCAGTCAGGGAGCGGATAGCATGGCTCCTTACTGTGGATTCAGCACTCCGACCGATGGATCGACGGCTATTGTAGAGGCTGCCAGACGGCAGGACTCACGACCTCTCTATGTGCTCGTATGGGGTGCGCTCGAAGATGTGGCTCAGGCGCTTCACGATGCTCCCGATATCATGTCTAAAATCCGTGTCTACTGGATTGGCGGTCCGAACAAGAAGTGGGGTGCTAACGCTTACTGCTATATCGCGGAGAATTTCCCGGACTTATGGATGATTGAAAACAATGCGTCGTATCGCGGATTTATCAGCGATGCTAAACGCGACGACCGCTTCAACAAGCTTTATTACGACCGGACTATCAGTGGGGCAGGTGCGCTTGGCGAGGATTTCAAATCATATTACGACGGAAATGTCAAGATGGGCGATACTCCTTCGCTGCTTTACATGATGAACGGAGATTCCTCGCGTCCCGATGCCGAGTCGTGGGGTGGCCAATTTGAGCGAATAACCCACAGTCCGCGCACGGTTTTCACATATATGACAACTACCCGCGATACTGTCCCCGTATATTCAATCGCTGAGTTCCGCTTTAAGGGTATAGCCGGTGTTGTGCCTATAGGCGCTGTCGCTTTCAAAATGACAATCGACGGTCAGAGTTGGGATGGTGTCTATCTCGGGGGATGGGAGTATGCTGTAAGATATGCCCCGAAAGCTCCCGGCACATTTGAATATCGACTCTCTGCCCCTCTGATTCCTGCGATGGACGGTCTGCGTGGCAGCATAGTTGTTTCTCCGCAATGGCCCGGTGAAAAGCTAAAGGATAGCTATGCACTCGGTGGAAACTGGTGGTCGGATAGCTCTGACAAGTCTCTTTTTCGTGATAAGTGGCAGGGTGCTGCAACTGTAGAGAAATGGCGTGAAGATGTGCTTTCGGATTGGGCTGAGCGCTGGAACTGGCTGAAGGATTAGACTGCCGTTTTCTGTCTGCCATACTATCATATATAAGATCTGAAGAAGTCAATATAAAAGACAAGGCCACGAAATTTTTCGTGGCCTTGTCTTTTATATTGACTTTATTTTCTCTGACCCTATGTAGTAACGTGAAGTCAGCTTTTCAATCGTGGCAGTTGTTTAAATTTTCTTGAACCAGTAGACCGCATTGGTGTCAGATGTTTCAAAAGTGTAGGGCGCTTTGAGTTTCAGACTCTTGTTGACCACGGTCTCTTCACCGGTCTTGGGATTGAAGGATGTGACGCGATATTTTCCGGATGTGAGCTCAAGAGGAATGCTGTTTGCTCCCTGCGAATAGATTATGCAGCCGTCCTTGTTGCCAAGCAGCTTGAAATCATCGCTTGCCGAATCGATGATATTCATTCCGGTTGCATCCTTGAGGAAATCTGCATCTTTCACCGGGATTCCAGCGAGAGAACCTCCGGCCATAAATACAGCCCAAGCCATATCAGGGTAGTTCTGGGCATAATATGTGACGGCTTTCTCGGGATATTTGCTGCGATATTCGCTCACAGCCTTATATGCTTCCTTGAATGTCACTTTCCCGACTTTCATCTTGCGCGCGTGCTGGCGTGGTGCAAGATTCTTGCCTCCTTCCGGGGCATAGATGCCGTCGGTCTTGTAGTGCCAGTAGCGGATGTCGATAATGTCGACGATGTTGCGGTATTTCGGGTTGGCAAGAATGGCATCCTGCACATCTTTTGTAGTGCTGAGAGCTACGTTGGCTTTCTTGCCGGTCTCCTTTTCCCATTCGTCAATAATGTCAAGCCAGAATTCCACAAAATGCTGAGGACCTGTGAACTCGGCGCTGATAAGATGAACCACATTCGGATTATCGGCAAAATTATCAAGATTCATGCGGATGAAATTGCGATGGAGGTTGCGACGCACGGGATGGTTGACGTCATAGAACATGTCGGCGACAAAGATACGCTTGTCCCCTGCGAACGGCACCGGCTCAGGGAAGTCGGTGGCATTGATGTTGTTGGCCGAGCGCCAAGGCGAATCCACCCAGTGGGCACCGGCTTCGAGGATGTTGTGCTGGAAATAGTGTTCGTTGAAAAGAAGCTTGCCGAGACCTGCACCTTTTTCAGCGAACCGGTTGAGTCGGTTCCAGTACCATGCGTTCGGGCGGGTGAGGTCATATTTGCTCAGTCCGTCCCATGCCGTTCCTTCTCCGCTTCGGGCGAACGGTTGCTCGTAGAACGGTGCCCATACGTCGCCGTCGCGACGGCGGATGCGTTCATGGTCATCGCGTCGGCGTTCATACCAGAGTCCGTAGTTGTGGTCAAGGACGGTGATGTTGTTGTCGACCATATAAGTAAGCGTTGAGTCGATGCGGTCGGTCAGACCGAGTCCCTCACGTCCGGGTACGAAGCGTGTGACATGTGGCTTGGCTTTGGGAAGATAGCTGTATTTGATCTTACCGTTCCACCAAGGCACTTCATGGCGGCCGCCTGTCATGACAGCGCCGTCGATAGCCATGCGTCCGTTGATTATATCATAGCTGTGGCCTTCGGTCCGGGCCATAGAGGTTTCCTTGAACTTGATGTCGTCAATGCTTTTGATTCCTTCGGGAGAGGTAGAGGCTGTGAACGGAGCGTCTTCAATCCATTTCTTAAGCGTGAGACGTGGAATGTAGGCTTCCTTTGCGAGCTGCATGGCCGCTTCGACAGTCGGGCTGCTGGTGGCGTTTGTGGCTCTCGGCAGAATGCGCGACTGTGTGGAATCAACGTCATGACCGAGACGGTCTGAGAGCTGTGAGTAGAAAAGGCTGCGGGGCTGCACATGGTTGTTGGACTGTGCCCACTCGCCATCGCCTGAAAATTGAGCCCAGCATCCGAACGCGACGTTGATTGCATCGGGAGCGGGTGAATAGTTCTCGATTTCTGAGGCCGTACACTGCCAGAAAACAGAATTGGCCGTGTTCCATCCGGCTCCGTTCTTGTCCTGTCCGAGATTTTTAAATGTAAGGTTGTTGCCGTCGATGTTCACGATGTCAAAGAGCAGACCCGGTGCCCATGCGTCAATCGCACCGCTGAAGCCAAGAGCCTCTTCGGCCTCACACTGGACAAATGCGTTAGGTCCGGGAGCGAGGAATCCTGCGGCGAAATCATGAATGCCGTGACGTGACAGACAGCGCTGAAACAGTGTCTGCTGTCCGAGTGTGAGGAAAGTCGAGCGGCGCATACCTCCGATTTCTGACACCGGGTCGGTTGCGATACAGTCCTCGACAGTCACTTTCGATGCAGAGCCTTGCACTATGACAGCGCTTCCGGCGAAGTATTTGAAATCAACCTGACGCACCCAGCAGTTTTCGGCGTTGGCAATCGAGATGCCGTCCCAGCAGTGGTCTTCATCTTTTGCATATCGTGAGTCATACGATGATACCATTGACAGGTTTTCTATGCCTATGTCAGAGATACGGCCTGTCCATGTGTAGGGAAGTACAAGTGTCTCGCCCCATTTGCTGTCAAGAGCGACGGTCAGTGGTGCGTCGATTGTCAGTGAGCCGGGAGCGGTAGAGCTTATGCTTCTGTCCCAGTTCATGTCAAGGTCGCCGGGTTTCCATCCGAGGGCGCTGATCGCACCGCCGAAAATGTCACAGCCGACCGACTGAATCCATTCGGCCGTGGAATTACGGGTGACAAACACACGGTCGCCATCCTTCAGCTTTCCGGTGGATTTTACCGGCAGGGTAGTGGAGTTGACCGGGATATAGGAGGCGTCAAGACGGAGTGTGTCGGTCACGACAGGATTGTAGATACCTTCGATGTAGAGCAGTGCGCCTCGGTCGACTCCGTTTTTTTTGATTGTTGTCGCAGTTTCGCCGCTTCCGCGAAGCACTATTCCCGACGCGCAGATGCGGAGGCTTTCGCTGATTTCAAATTCGCCTTTGTCAAGCAGCACTGCGCCACGGAAGCCGTCTTTGCCGGTTGGAAGCGATGCGGCATAGTCGATGGCCCGCTGTATGCGTGCAGTGTTGTCGCCCGCTTTCCAAGGAACGAACACCACGGTGTTGACATCGGGTATTGGCTGCGATGAATTCCGATAACCGCATGTCGAGAAATCGAGCACGCGGTTGCCAAGCTCATCGGCTATATAGCTGACCTTGCCATCCTTCACTGCAAGCGGAAATTCCCGCGCCTGCAAGCCGAATGCAATGACTCCGGCCAAGGTAACAGACAGAAATTTATTGTTCATGATTTTAAGGTTTTGACAAAGTGTCGAGAGGGGCATAAAGGTAGCTGAAAAAAACGACACTCTGTCAGATTATGGGTAATAATTATATAATCAGGTGCTGAAACCGACGCGCCTTGTATATCAGCAACGTGATTTCAGCACCGATCATTTCACGGAAGAGGCATCAGATAGTGCCTCCGCGAGCCTTGATACGTTCATACCATGCCTCGCGTTCCTTTTTGAGATCATATCCGCGCTTGGCGAGATAGTTGTTTATGCGTCCTTTGTATTTACCGAAGACCTCGTGTTTTTTATTTGAAGTCTCGGCATCCATCGCAAGTTCGCGTGCCTCGATGAGCCAAGCCATGATCTGGGCCTTCTCCTCGTCGGTGAGGGTGGGAATCATGTCGAGATGCGAGTCGTAGGTCACCTTGACCACACCGTAAGTCATGCCGTCTTTCACGGCATCAATCTGTTCGGGTGTGAGATAGAGCGAAAGGTCTGCCGGAAATTCGAAGTGACTGCGGTAGAGGGCAGCGTCTTTCTCGTTTTGTGCGGCTTGGACAGCTTCGTTCTTCGCGTCGCCGGTGAGGGTTTCCTTAGCTGCTTTCACCTTTTCATCGCGGGCGGTGTAGATGTCGTTGAGCTTGAAATAGCGGTTGGCAATGATGGTGGTCACATCGTCGGCCTTTTTCTGGTCGGAAATGCCGAGCTTGTCGACTATTTTCTTGGAGCGGTTGACGATTGACTCTACGTAAGCCGGATCACGGCCTTCCTTGTTTAGCTCTACGGCCTCTGCATTCAAAGCGACAGCCGAAAGCAAAAGACCGATTATACAGGATTTGGCATCCATCGCAAGTTCGCGTGCCTCGATGAGCCAAGCCATGATCTGGGCCTTCTCCTCGTCGGTGAGGGTGGGAATCATGTCGAGATGCGAGTCGTAGGTCACCTTGACCACACCGTAAGTCATGCCGTCTTTCACGGCATCAATCTGTTCGGGTGTGAGATAGAGCGAAAGGTCTGCCGGAAATTCGAAGTGACTGCGGTAGAGGGCAGCGTCTTTCTCGTTTTGTGCGGCTTGGACAGCTTCGTTCTTCGCGTCGCCGGTGAGGGTTTCCTTAGCTGCTTTCACCTTTTCATCGCGGGCGGTGTAGATGTCGTTGAGCTTGAAATAGCGGTTGGCAATGATGGTGGTCACATCGTCGGCCTTTTTCTGGTCGGAAATGCCGAGCTTGTCGACGATTTTCTTGGAGCGGTTGACGATTGACTCTACGTAAGCCGGATCACGGCCTTCCTTGTTTAGCTCTACGGCCTCTGCATGCAAGGCGACAGCCGAAAGCAAAAGACCGATTATACAGGATTTGTAAATCATGATAACGTTGATGGATTTTTCAGATTACATGAGTTTGCCTTTGGCTGCAAGGGTATCGTAGTTGTTGCGGAGATCCTTCCAGTCGATGTATGTCTTGGTGCTGATACCATTGATATACTTCTCGATGTTGGTATATCCGTCGCCGGTGATGTCGCCGTTTGCGTCAGACGGGTCGTGGGGATTCAGACCGTTGGCGATTTCCCATTCATCGGGCATGCCGTCGTTGTCGGAATCGACGTATGGAGTACCCTTGTATTCCGGATAACCGCCCATCTGCATCGGATCGGTGATGATACCAACTTTATAAGAATCTTTCGGCAGACGGCGATATTTGAACGAACCGTCTTCGGCTCTTGATTTTTCAGCGAGTCCCGAAGTGTCACCGTTGTAATTCTTGGCAAGTTTCTTGTCGTAGTAGGGGACACCTGTGCGGACTTCCTCGATGATGCGTTCGTCAATGATGTCGCGTGTCGGGATTGTAGCGCCGACGTTCTTCAGTATGAAGTCATAGGCATCCTCGGCAGAAGTGACGCGGACGTAAGGCATCTCAAACGGAGTCTTTGCACGCATATAATCGGTAAATTCTCCTGTGTTCGGGTCAGTTTCGATCTGGATACCTCCTGCCCAGTTGTCGGCAGAGATTTCGGGATAGCCCTCCATGATGTTGCCTTCGGCATATACGCGGCCATATACCTTGTGGTCAAGTTTGCTTCTGCCGGCTTCGGGCTTGAGGATTCGATGACCGATGTTGCCTTCTTTCGGAGTCGCAGGACCGGGTTTGTAGTAGTTGTTGATCATGTTGAACTTCGCTGTGTAGTCGCCGCCGTCCGATGAACGGTGTACCCAGTTATAGACAACGTTGTTTACGAAGTTAAACACACCGTTCCAGCCGATTGACGGGTTACGGCCAGAGTTGCTTGCCCAGAGGTTGCGGGTAAACATACAGTTTTCACCTCCGAGTGTCGAGCCGAAAGCGTGGTTGTAGGTGTCAAGAGCCTTTGCAGAAATAGTGTTCTGAATGGTGACATTGACGGTGGGGAGTTTCAGTTCGGTTGTCTTATACTGGCCTTCGCTTGGGTCGTACATGTGACGGTAGAACGAAATGTTTTCATCAAGACCCCATTCGGCCGAGCAGTGGTCGATCATGATATTTCCGACTGGGTTTCCTCCGAAAGAGTCTTCGCGGTTATGCACACGTGTGTCACCTCGGCGGAAACGCATGTGACGTACAATCACGTCATGTGTGTCGACTTGGAATGACTCGCCTGCGATGCAGATACCATCGCCCGGTGCGGTCTGTCCGGCAATTGTGACATAGGGGGCACGCACGTAGAGTGGAGTCTTGAGGTTTATGACACCTGCCACATTGAAGACAATGATGCGTGCGCCGCCGGTTTCACAAGCCTCACGGAATGAGCCGGGGCCGCTGTCGTTGAGATTTGTGACAGTGATGACTTTGCCTCCGCGTCCACCGGGAGTGTACATGCCTCCGCCTTCCGCTCCGGGGAATGCCGGGATTGTAGCTTTCACCAGATCATCAGGACGAGACGCCCAAGGCACATAGGGACGGCCTTCGCGGGCTTCCTTTTCGACAATCGGCTTTGCGACAGCCCACGCTGAGTCGGCGTGTTCGCGAGCCGAAGTAATCATTTTCTGATAATACTCCTTAGCTTCAGGTGTTAGCTGCGGATACTGTGCCATCATGGCAGAGGGAATTGCCATCATTGCAGCCACAGTCCACATTGTGAGTTGACGGTTCATTATTTCTCAGATGTTAAAACAGTTAGAATTGTGATAAATCGGATTGTTAATATACAGATTGTTAGATTGCCCTGCAAGGAAAAAGTTTAACGGACGAAAAATTCAAAGATTGTTAAAAAATCGTGGGGAATATGGTTGAAATCACCATCCGTTCCCCACGATTTATCTATCTAATCTTTGTAATTACTTTTCAGTAACGGTTTCTGCAAGTGGGTCGAATGTTCCAGTGGCATTTGTCGAGGCATCCATCCATCCGATAGTCTGTTCGAGACCTTCGTTGTTGACAGATACACCATAGGCAAAGCCGGGGAAATAATATTGCGGCTGGTAGTTCATGTAGAGCTGCGCATGAGCCGAGTTGTAGTTGTCGCCCTTCTTCACCGCACGCTCAAGGTACGTGGTGTAGAAGTCGGCAAGATTCTTGAGCTGAGGCTCAAGCTCGCTGCGGTAGTCGACAGCTGCCGGACGGCTTACGTCAGCCAGCGGGTCGGGGTTCTTGCCGCCGATGACCCATTTGTCACCGCCAAGACCGCCATTATACTTGTCCTGCACACGGAATTCCATGTTTTCGCGGCGGGTTCCGTTGAGAGGCTCGAAGCCGAGATACTGGCAGGTGTTGCCACCCCATCCTGTGAGTTTCCACGTCGAGGGTGCTCCGGGGACGGTCTGTGTGCCGCCGTCGAAGAGCATCCAGCGACGGAGGTCGTCGAAACGCTTGCCTTCGTAAGCAAACTCGATCTGACGCTCGTAGAGGATAGCTGCCATACATGCGGCTTCGTTACCTTCAAGACCGGTCTGGAGACCGTAGTTGTTTTCAGCTGTGTAGCCGACACGGCCGCGGATGCGCTTGAGTTGATCGACGGCTACGTCACTGTGGCCTGACTGGCAGGCTGCCTCGGCATAGTTGAGAAGCACTTCGGTATAGCGGATTTCCATGTAGGGAGCTGCCGAGTACTTGAAGCCTGTGCCCTGAGTGTAGGCATAGCGGGCCGAGGTGTTGACATGGAGGTCGTCGGTACGCTTGCGGACATACATTCCCTTGACATTGCCCATAAGTCCGTCAGGACCGTATGTGTTGCCGCTCTCTATATTGCCACGGTCTGAAGCGTCAGAATACCACACATAGTTCCAGAGCTGATAGTCCGGACCGTTGTAAGCATTGTGGTTTTCATCATTCATCGGATTTCCGTTGAACGCCCAGCATACACCGGGGAAAGCGAAGGTGCGGTAGAAACGCGGATCGCGGTCAAGGAATGGCAGATCGGGGTTATACTCGATGGCTGACGGGCTGAGAACGGTGTAGCTGTTGTAGCTTGAAGGACGCTTGCCGTCTTTCATCGGGAAAAGGTCGATTATCGCCGCCGAGGGGACTTTGCCGCCGCTGCCGAGAGTGTTGGATGGACGTATGCCCTGTTCCCAGTCATTGTTCTTGGCGTAGTCGGGGGTACCGCCTGTCGCAATCTGATTGTAGAGAGCTACGTAGATTGCTTCGGGGTTGATTCCGTCTTCGATAAACATCTTGGCCCAGTTTGATGCGTTATCGCCGGGATTGCCTTCATATGCGAGGTGGTTTCCACACTTGTTGATTTCAGGGATTGCTTCCTGAAAGAACTTGTAGGCTGCCTCCCAGCGCGACTTGTCGTTGGCGCGGTTGAAGAGGGGGCTTGCGTATAGCACCATCATGCGTCCCTTGAGTGCGAGGGCTGCCGCTGTTGTAGCGCGTCCGTAGTCGGTCGATGTCCAGCCGCCGTTTGCAGTGAAGGGGGCGAGGAGTTCGGCAGCGCGGTCAAGGTCTTCGCAGATGAAATCGAATGTCTCCTTGGTGGTCGAGCGGGCTGTGCTCTTGCCGGGGACAGGATTCTGCACTTCAGTGATGATGGGCACACCGCCATACCACTTGAACATGAGGTAGTAGCACCAAGCGCGGAGGAAGTAAGCCTGACCGAGAAGCTCGTTTTTCTGTTCCTCTGTCAGAGTGCTTCCGGAGATTCCGGCGATGACATCATTGACGTTGCGGATGCGGCCCCATGTGGAGTTGCGCACCTTGCGTGCCTGTCCTTGGAAATAGTCGGGGACTGAGTTGGTCTGCGATGTTGACGACAGTGTTATCTCTCCGTTGACGTAGCAACCGAAACCGCTGTATTCCTCAGTCGATTTAGATTCGTCGTCGGCGCGTCCGTTGCTCGGTACTTGCCATATGGGAACACTGCTGCTGTTGCCGTAGGGGAGGGCGAGGGCATAGACATCGGCGAGACGGCCGAGTGCTCCTGAATAATAATTGTATGCTTCCGGGGTTGTCGATTCATAGTTCTTCATGTCCTTGAGGAAGTCGTCGGAACATGACGAAAGAGCCAGACAAGCCATTGCAGCTATTGAATATGTCTTGAATTTCATCTTGTGTGGTTATTAGAATGAGAGGTTGACACCGACGGTGAATCTGCGGAGGTTGGGGTAGCTGCCGTAGTTGCCTGCCATCGGGCTCATGAATTTATCGGGATAAGGATTGAGGAAGTTAAGAAGGTTCTGGCCGGTGACGTTGAAGCGTGCCGAGTTGATGCCTACCATCTTTGTGAATTTCGAAGGAATAGAGTAAGCGAGGGTCAGACGGGTCAGACGGACCGATGCCGCGCTTACGCGCCAGAATGTCGAGCTAACGCTGTTGACGCTTGAATAAGCGAGGTTCGGATAGTAAGCGTCGCGGTTCGATTCAAGGAGCAGACGGTTCTGGGCATCATAGATGTCGTTGTAGACAAACATATTGTCAGGATTCCAGAACGAAGGCATGTTGGTATACTCGATCGAGTCGCCGGGCTTGAGAGCGGCAGAAGGAACTGTGGTGTATCCTCCCCACTGGCCGCTGAGCTGAGCGGTGATTGAGAAGTTCTTATACTCAGCGTTGAGGTTGAGTGTCATGCCGTAGGGATTCGAACGGCTTGAGAGCTGGACTTGGTCATTGTCGCGGTCGACGATGCCGTCGGGAGCTGCATAAGTGCCGTCGGGCTGCTGAGGACCGCGGACATCCTTATAGATAAGCATACCGGGACGAACTTGGTCTTTTGTCATGCCCATGTAAGAGGTGATGTTATACTTGGCGAAGTATTCGTCGATGTCCTGGAAGCTGCGGAACATACCGAGACACTGCATTCCCCATGTGCCCATGTCGGAGCGGTGGCCGTGTGTGATTTGACGGTAGATGTAGTTGGTTTCCCAGTCCATGAGAAGCACCTTGTTGTCGGAAAGACCGGTGTTGAGTCCGATTTTGTAGCGGAAGTCCTTGCCGATGTTGCTGCGCCAGTTGACAGAAAGTTCAACGCCATACTGGTTCATCTTACCGTAGTTCATCGGGGCAGATTGTATGCCGATAGTTCCGGGGACAGAGGCTTTGAAAGGCATGAGCATTTCGCGGTCCCATGTATAGTAGCCGTCAATAGCAAGGTTGAGGTGGCTGTGGATCACGTTCATGTCGATACCGGCATTGAATTTGTGGCTCTTGTCCCAGTGTGCGTTGCGGTTGACAGACGATTTGTCGTTCATTGAAATGTGGCTGCCTGACTGGTTGTCGTTGCCTGTGCCGAATACCGGACCTTTGTCCTTGTCGGTGCCGTAGGTCTGAAGCCACTGCCATGCGAGGGTGTTGTCGCGGCCGGTGAGACCGTATGAGGCGCGGATTTTGAGGAAGTCAATCCAAGTGATGTCCTTGAAGAAGTCTTCTTCAGAGATGACCCAGCCGAGCGAAACAGAGGGGAATGTGCCCCAGTAGTTCTCGGGAGCGAACTTGGTCGACGAGTCGATACGGAGGAGCGCTTCAAAGAGATATTTGTTGCTGTAGGCGTAGTTTGCACGGAAGATGTATGAGAGGCTGCCGGCTTCCGAACGGGTGAAGACTGTGGTGGCCTGAGAGTCCTTGCCGACAGAGTTTGACTGGCCTGTTCCGAATTCGTAGGGATAGGTCACCTGACCTTCGAGATATTCGTTCTCAAACTCGCTCTTTTCGATCGAGAAGAGTGCGCCGACAGAGTGGGGGCCGAAATCACGGTTGTAGTTGACGGTGAAGTTCATCTGATAGCTGTCAGAGCGGTCCATTGTGCGGTTGAGGAAGCCTCCTTCGGGGCCGTTGGCCACAGGCACACCGTTGTTGCCGAGGAGGAAGTTGCCCGGAGTCATGAGAGCTTCGTAGGCTGCCTCTTCACCGGCGATTGGGGTGTAGAGGTGTGAGCCTGAACCGGCGCGTTCGCTCATATAATAGATGTTATATGCAGAACCGAACTGGTTGGTCTTGGATGTGTTGATGCTCTTGGCATAGTTGAAACGGGCCTTAAGACCTTTGAGAGCGGGGACGAATCCGAAGTCGAGTTCGAGACCTGTGTTGATCTGGAGATTCGAAGTCTTGTTCTTGCTGTAGTCGCCTGAGTTCTGAAGAACAGAGAAAGAGTAGTCCTGATCGGCGTTTACACGTGTGTTTGTCGGACCATAAACAGCCATTGGATGTCCGTTGACATATTCGGGGATGTAGCGGGGATGAGTGAGAAGCAGATTGTACTGTTTTTCAGCGTTTGTTCCGCCTACTTTCACAAGAGGATTGTTCTTGTCGCCGTAGTCACCTGAAATCTGGACACTTGCCTTTACCCACTTCTTGAGTGTAAGGTCGACACCTGCACGGTAGTTCCAGCGGTTATATTCGAGCTTGCCGAGGTTGCCGTCCTGATCGTAGTAGCCGATGCTTGCATAGTAGTTGGCTTTTTCGGTAGCACCGCTGATGCCTACATTGTGCTTCATTGTGAAACCTGTCTTCCAGTAGTCGTCGAGCAGGTCGTAGTTGAGACGGCGCATTGCCTGAAGTTCGTCGGCCTGAAAGAGGTCGTTGAGGCGGTTGAGAGTAGTGTTGGTGGGGTCGGCTGCTGCAATGGCGTTGTAGAGACGGCCATAGTCATAGGCGTTGAGCATCTTGGGGTTTGAGACAGCGTCGGTGAAACCGAATGTGCCGCTGTAGCTGATGACGGGTTCGCCAAGCTTGCCTTTCTTGGTGGTCACGAGGATAACGCCGTTTGCCGCACGCGAACCGTAGACAGCCGCCGATGCGTCCTTGAGGACGGTGATGCTCTCAACGTCGTTGGGGTCAAGGTTGTTGAAGGCGTCGGCACCGGGATTGGTGGTGATGTTGCCGACCTTGACATCGTTGTTATAGACTACTCCGTCGATAACGAAGAGGGGCTGCTGAACTGTAGAGCCGACATCGCCGAGGCTGCGGACACCACGCACGTAGACAGAAGCGGGGTCGCCAGGACGCGAATCGCCGCCGACTACGCTAAGACCGTTGACAAGACCGCTGAGTGAAGAGGCGAGATTGCCGTCGGCAAGGTCCTTGATGTCGTCCATCGGCACTGTCGAAATCGCACCTGTGAGGTGGGCTTTCTTCTGAGTGCCGTAGCCTACGACAACGACTTCGTCGAGCGATTCGGAATCTTCCTTAAGGACGATTTTGGTCTCGTTGAAGTTTGTGACGGTTACAGGGAGATAGCCGATGTATGAAATTTCAACACTCTTGCCTTTCGGGACTCTGATTGAGAAATTTCCGTCAATATCGGTTATCGTTACTATTTTTGTGTCGGGCACGCGCACTGTCGCGCCGATCAGAGGTTCGTCCTGAGAATCAACGACTGTACCTTGATAGAGGACATCCTGTGCGAATGTCGGTACGGTCAGCAGAATAGCCAGGAGAACAAGGCTGATTTTTGCTATATAGTGTTTCATGAATGTTGTAATTTAAGATTTTTATTCATACCAGCGGGGGTCGCCGATCTTGTTGTCGACGCATGTGGCGTTCTGCGGACGGTAGTTGACTCCTCCCTTGGCTTCGTCAAGGTTAAACTCCTGAATGGTCGGACCTGCGAATTCCGGATTGATGTTTTCGGCATATTTGAGGTCGTTGTTGTTAGGAATACCGGCGAAGTTGCCCCATACGACGTTGTTTTCGGTAGTGACTTTGACGTTGTTGCTTCTGATGTACTGGTAGAGACGGAATACGTCATAGAATATGTTGCCCTTCATGACTACATTGAATCTATCGACAGTCGTCATGTTGTTGGCGAAATCCTTGCCGGAGAATGTGCGGTCAAGCGTGCAATGGTCGAGGGTGTGGAGCGCTGTGGCACCTGTACCGAAAATCTTCTGCGGGTCAGCGTTTGAGGGATGTGAGTAGCGGATGAAGTAGGCTGAATTATTTTCTACAAGGTTGTAGAAAGTGCTGTTCTTAAGGGTGAGGCTCTTGATACACCCTGTACCTGCATCAGCAAAGTTGATAAATGTTGCTGACGAAGAGTTGTTGAGCTGAACGATGCAGTCGGTGATGCGGAAGTCATTCAGGCTATAGGGTTGCTTGTTGCCCCAGATAAAGCTGCCCGGCATGTTGCGGAAGTTGCAGGATTCGACAGAAACCTGTCCCATGATGACGTAGCTGTTCTGGTTTGCACCGAGTTCCTTGAATCCGAGAGCTTCTGTGGTGATGCTTTCGCTCGGAGTTCCGCTTAGAGTGATGAAGCTCTGTGCTTCGGCAGCTGACATGTCAAAGTTGATATTCTTGAGCTTAAGACCGGCTTGAGTTGTGATGTAGCCTTCTTTCCCTGAGATAACAACGATGGGACGGTTGTATTTGTCGCCACGCAGAGTTACGGGGGTAAGATTGAAGTCGACTGCACCTGAAAGCTGATATGTCTTGCCGGCTTCAAGCTCGAAAGCAACTTCTTCGGCAGACTCGACGAGGTTTTCAGCGATGAACTGAGAAATTTCAACTCCTTCCGGAATGATGGTTGCGGGAAGGAATGTGCTGTAGGCAGCGATGCTGGGAGTAAGAGAAGCAGCATTGTTAAGCTTCTCGTTTCCGAGTGTGCTGACACTCACTTCATACTTGGTGTCGACCAAGCGCGGGAATGAGAATCGGCAGCCATCGATCACACTGTCCTTGATGATGTAGACCGGGTTGGCCGGATTTGTCACATCCTGCACGTTGGCGAGATAGCCTCCTGCACCGAAGACTACAGGCCATGTTACTTCGACACTTTCCGACCCGTCAGAGTTGATCTGGGTCTTGAATTTAGTCGGGTCAAGTTCCGGTGACTCCAACTGGGCATTGCTTACTCCGGCACTGAAACGCTCGTTGTCATCGACACCTTCAGCGCACGATGTCACAAGGGCCAGCATCATCGGGGCATAGCAAATACTACTGAGCCATTTGATTCTGTGGTTCATGGTTCTTGATCAATAGTTTTGGTTATGGTTATAAAATGAAAATTATTTCGTTAAAATAGTTTCGACGTAAATAATGAAGTGAAAGAGCTAGCGGTGGAAACATCAGATACAGTCACCTGCCTGAAACACCTCTTTTATATATCGTATGTTGTTACCAAAGTTGTGTTTGACGTCTCTAACATGGTCTTTGTCTCTCGAACGCTCGACCACCAGCCAGCCGCTCCATCCCATTTTGTCAAGAACTTTCTTTATGGCCGGAAGGTCGACTTGCGGATCATCTTTGAGATTGAATCCGTCGGTGTTGCTGAGGTGGATCTGACAGATGTTGTCTCTACCAATGGTCTTCAGTTCTTTGACGGGGTTGCGTCCGGCATCGAGAACGTCCTGTAGATTGAAATAGATTTTAATGCCGTCGGAATCGATTTCCTTTAGCAGTTTTTTAGCATCTTTCGCAGGCAAGGGGACGCGGATTCCGATTACCATCCCCTTTGCTTTGGCTTTCTCGCCTGATTCGCGGAGTCGCTTCACGAGTTCGTTGCGTGCCGGGCCTTTGACTGTCCAGTCTTCCTTTATGCCGCCTAAAGGCAGGAAGGCTACCTTGGCATTCATGGCCTCCATCGTAGAGAGACAGTCGTCGATCAGTTCGGCATAGGTTTTCTTTTCAATGAATGATTGTCCGAAAAATCCTGACATGGCCACAGAGGGGACTTCAATGCCGAGACTGTCGGCGGTGTGGCGGAAGAGCACACGGAAATGTTGCTGATGGAATTTGTTGTCAAATGTGTCACGCGCACCAAGACCGCCGGCATCCATTTCGACACCGTCGCCTTTTAGTTCTTTCATTAATTTAAATGAGCCGATTTTCTGGCGTTTCAGCATCATCCAGTCGCATGCGGCCACTTTGTAGCGGTGGTCACATTTCTTCTCTTGTGCAAAGACAGGTAATACCAGCATCGTGGCCAGTAGTAGACTGAGCAGACGTTTGGAGGTCATTTCTTTGGACTTAAGGTGTATTTGTAATTGAGTTATTGTTGCTATTTACACGTTTTGTCCGCCCTGGTTTACTGAGGATGATTACGGGCGCACACTGACATCGGCGGGTTTTGCGAAGGCAAGCATATTTTTGATGATATACTTTGACTTAAAGACTCATAACCCGATGCAAAGATATACATTTTTTTGCAAAAGCAAATCTTTTTTAGAATAAAAAGTGTAAAAACGACACTTAAATCACTTATTGTACTTTGTCCGTATGTTGATTTTATGTTTTAAAGCATAAATTTTCTCCATTGTCTGTTCGTATGGCCAGACAGATGCGGGATAGGTTCAAGGCGGTCTTTCAAGATGCTTTTCGGTGGGGGTAGGGTTGATCGGATACTTATTATAAATTATCGGAGGAGCGAACCGGGTTCGCCCCTCCGTTGGATTATGTGACTTGGGTCTGTCAGTTGCAGCAGCATTCGGAGTGGTTGCTCTCGGTGATGAGCATTCCTTCCCTTAAAGCTGTCTCTGTTTCTTTTCCTTTTGCCTTGCGGACAATTGCGAGTGCAAATTCAAGGGTTGTCCCCGGTCCTTTGGATGTGATGAGATGACCGTTTGCGACTATTGGGCTGCCGGAATAGATGCCTCCGTGTTTTTCGAAATCGTCTTTCAGGAATGGGTAGCCTGTGGCCTCGATTCCTTTTATGATTCCAAGAGGCCCGAGTATGAGTGCGGGTGCGGCGCAGATTGCAGCTATGTTTCCGCCGTTGTTCCAATGATCCGTTATGATTTTCTGGAGGTGTCTGTCAGGGTTCACGGCGACTTGGCCTTTGTCTGCGCCGGGAAAAATCAGCCAGTCAATGAATTCCGGGTTCAGGTCGGTTATTGACATGTCGGCGACGACAAGGTTGCCTGTCGCTCCTTTTACGAGACGGTCGTCGGTCATTGAGACGGTATATGTCTCAATGCCGCCTCTGCGCATGACATCGACTGTGGCGAGGGCTTCTATTTCATCAAAGCCTGTGCCGAGCATTACGAACGAGGCTTTGCCGGATGGGCGGGAGTTTGCGGGGATATTGATGGTAGTTTCTGTCATAATTTGTGATTTGATAATGTTTTGTTAATTTTGCAAGATAGATAGCAACTATCTTTTTGATAGCGTAAAATGGCCATTTACGGGTGGTGATTGGCACGCATGTCGACTGATAGCCGGATAGGATACGCTGCCGAAACCGGCTGCAAAAGTATATATCAAAAAGTTATCATACAAGAGGTTACCTTGGAAGTAGCCGCTTACTTTAAACTCACTGTTGTTAAATCAATAGTTCGGTAAAATTTGCATATTCAATTGAATATCAATAAGATGCAACAACAATTCAATATCAATGCAAACTATTGTGTATCAGTGCGATACAGCTATGTCTGCTCAAAAATTACCGAACTGTTGTTAAATGTCAGGCAGATGGAAAATGTAAAAAAATCAGAAAAATATTCGTGTGTGGCCACTTGCCCTATGCGTAACGTCATAGCGCATTTCGCCAATAAGTGGTCGATGCTGTTACTTGTTATTCTCGATGAGTTCGGTGTGATGCGTTTCAATGAATTGTCAAGGGCTATCCCTGACATATCGCCCAAGGTGCTTTCGGGGCATCTGAAAACCCTTGAGGCGATTGGTCTCGTCAGGCGTGTACTTTATGCCGAGGTTCCTCCGAGGGTGGAATATGATTTGACGGAGCTGGGCATGACGCTGATTCCCATTCTCAACGAGCTGTCGGAATGGGGGCGCGAGCATCTGGAAGATGTCAGCGGTAATCTGGCGAAAAAAGTCGTTGACTGATAAAAGTTTTCTCGAATCGATAAACGGGGCGATTCCGCGGAGACATGCTTTAGAGGTTGTTTAAAAACAAATGTGAAACCGGAGTGGATGGATTGAGCTATCCTGTTCATAATCTGAAGGAGCAATGCTGTGGCATTGCCTCCCCTGCGGTCGGCGAGCTAAAGGTTGTGACTGAAGATTAGGGACAGGGGAGCCAAAAAGACATCCATGCAGCAGATTGTAACTTTTGTTATCGTTATTATACATTTTAACCTTTATTATTGAGGCTGGATAAATACTTGTCTGCATCCATTCTCTTGGATGCCTTTCGTGCTGAATTTCAGTCACAATGCTACAGCATTGCTCCTTCAATTCATCCCGAAATCCACCTCAAGAGAATGGACTCCGGTTTTCACATTTGTTTTTAAACAAGCTCTAAGTTAGGTTGGCTGATGGAAAGAGATTGCTATAAGTCTTGCTTTGGCCGTCAACGAATCTGCCGTTCAGGCGGTAATCTGATTTGACGTGTTCGTAGCGTGCGCCGGCTGTGGCGCTGAACTTTCCGAAGGTCTGGCTCACTTCTGCAAAAACGCCCATATTGCTCTCCCTTACATCTGTAAGTTCCGAGTTGAGTATGTTTTCGGGATTTCTGAAGTCATTGCGGCTTCGGGAATTGGTGTATTCTTCTCCGATTAGAATGTTGCCTTTAGGTAATTCGTATGATATGGATGCTTTTTCGGCAAAGAGACGGTCTCGGGTTGTGTTGAAGGTAGTTACCTTTCGGTTATCGGAAGACTCGTTTTGTTCGTACTGATATGAACGGTCATTGTCTTTTGTCTGCATATAATCAGCGTTGACATCGACAGTGAATTTCCCTATCGTGCCGTTGTAATAAATGTTGGCGCTGTTACAGGGTAAAGCCTTGAACCAGCCTTTGAGGTCGGAAACGCTTGATTCGGACAGTTCACCGTTCTCCTTGATATCATTCAGGTAATGACCGAAATGATGGCCTCTGTTATAGTCATGCTGATAGTATGCCCCAAGGCTATGATTCTCATTTAACTGATAGTTGAATCCAATTTTGCCGGTAATGTCTGATTGTGTTGTTGAAACAGACTGGTCAGAAATCATTTCAAGTAAAGACTTGCCATAACTTGTGGTTAGGGTGTATTCTTCATCGTATGTTTTTCCATGTCTGAAATAGCCCATGCCGAAGATTTCCAGACCGCCTGTTCTGTATTTGAGATTAAGCTGTTCCTTTGTAGTGAACCACTTGTTATAGATGTTATCGGTATAAGCGGAAATGCTGAATCCCTCGCCAACGGGCTTCTTGGTCACTATGCGAATGACTGCATTGACATTTGCACCGTATTGTGCGCCGGGATTGTTGATGACCTGAATTTCCTTTATGTCGCCGGAGGAAAGTTGCCCGACTTCATCGGAGCTACGGACAAGTCTGCCATTGACATATATGATTGCATCTCCGCGCCCGAATACACTGAATTTGCCGTCTGTACCTGTCGCCATTGGGATGTTTTTCAATACATCGTTGGCAGACCCGGTGGTGGAAAGTATGCTGTTTTCTACCCTTGTGACAAAAGCGTTTCCTTTGATTCGTGTTGACGGCAAATCACCTTTTACGACAACCTCTCCCAACATGATTGTGGAAGGTTTTAGAGAAATGGTGTTATAGTTGCCGTCTTCAGGGATCGGCAGCACCATATCTTCGTAGCCGATCATTGTAATCTTGACTGTGTTGGCTAAGGAGTCGGCATTTTCAAATATGAATAAACCGGTATCATCTGTGGTCTTGCCGTCAATAAATGTAGAATCTTTCATGAGTATGACATTGACAAATGAAGCAGGTTGACCTGTTTCGTCAATCAATGTGCCTGTTATGTCTTTTGCTGGACTTAAGAGATGGCTTATGGCCAATAATGTGATGGCGGAGATGTATCTCATGACAATAAATAGTTGACGGGTTCACAGTTATAACACTGCACGATTGATAATGGTTGTTATTTACCCCCCCCTGATGTTAAATAATGTAAAATATGGTAGGCTATATTGCAATAAATTGAATGAAAGAGTGATATAATGCCCGGCTTTTTGACGGATTTGATGTTAAATTCGTAAATTTACGCTTTTCAAAGATATAGTTCTGTTAGCTTTCCGTGGTGCCTGATTGTATTTATGGCTTTGCTCATTTCAGCCGTTTTGCGTGATAATGGTAATGGCCTGGTATAATCAACAAAGGAAATAACGGGCATGTTATGTTTATTGTATTTACTTTTAAATTCGGTATTATATGGAAAATATTGATAAAGGATCAAAAAGTGTGGAGGTGAGGATTGATGTGACAAAACAGACTCCCGAAGAACTTGCACTCGCGAATGAGTATTCCCGGCTCGTTTTCAAATTCAATCATACGATGCCGGCAACGGAAGAATATGCGTATCTGATGCACAGGATATTTACTGATTTAGGAGAGGGGAGTGTGGTTCATGCTCCATTGACGGCTGTAAGACCTAATATGGTGAAGATTGGACGCAATGTAGTGGTAATGCCGGGATGTCTTATGATGTCGGCCGGAGGAATAACAATTGAAGATGGGGCGATGATTGCTGCAAATGTGCAGCTCATATCCAACAATCATGATCTGTATGAACGTCGGATTATCACTTGTAAGCCTATACATATAGGCCGGAATGTATGGATTGGCACGGGCGCGACAATACTCCCCGGTGTTACTGTTGGCGATAATGCGGTGGTCGGAGCGGCGAGCGTGGTCACGAAGAATGTTGATGCCTATACGATTGTTGGTGGTAACCCCGCTCGTGTTTTACGCCGTATAGAACCGAAATCGGAATGTGCCCCGGATTATGATGATATTGATGGACTCGAACAGTTGGGACTCGACAGCTGTGGCGATTGAACTGTTTGTATTGAATTTATGCTTGGAGGGAGAAGTGTATGAAATTTTATTGTCTACGGGTATTACCGAATCATAATTAATAGGAAATATGCAATGGGGTAGAGGCGATGTTTTGTGACTCTGATTGAATCTGCCGTAAAATTAATTTTAGCAGAGTTGCCGACCGTGATGTTTTTCTGAAGATTCAGCCCCTAAATCTGAGCATTGGAGCTGGATTGGAGCTGGAGAATGGAGGATTTTGTCCCGAATTGGAATTTTTTTACTTTTTTTGAAAAAAAACTTTGAAGAAAATTTGCACAGTTCAAATATTACCCCTACCTTTGCACCGTCAAAAGGAAATAACACCACTCCTGATGACAAAACAATAAAAATTGCCTTGTGGTGTAATGGTAGCACGTCGGATTCTGGTTCCGCCTGTGAGGGTTCGAATCCTTCCAAGGCAACACAAATAAAGAGCTAAGTCGCTAAGATTTAGCTCTTTCTTTATTTTTATTCCGCCGCAAAATGTTAAAAATTGTATTTTTGATACAATTTTGATACAATTGTCCATAATGTATGGTTTGTAGAGATTGATAATCGTATCAAAAATAGATATGCGAACTATCATTGGGTATCGCGTGTTTATGT
>Ga0183011_10366_pt1 | contig 28555 bp, 25 predicted proteins | sample NAcewD2O_March_FD_122322 | JGI IMG/M metagenome (GOLD analysis project Ga0183011, IMG submission 122322) | Mouse cecal microbial communities from Vienna, Austria - N-Acetylneuraminic amended D2O_March | ecosystem: Host-associated > Mammals > Digestive system > Large intestine > Cecum | place... | reverse complement strand
AAGGATATGACTAGAATTTACTTCCGCAATTGTCGCACCTATAAGTTTTTCCGGTATCATCTACCGCCCCAACCACTCCGAAAACAGCAGTCTTTACTGCCCTACTTCCAAGTGCAATTTTATTTATATTTGTAGATCCACAGATGGGACATCTGGGTATGCAGTCCTGTTTGTCTTTCTCTTTCTGCATTCGAGCCAGATTTTTAGCTTGTCGTTCTAGTATTTGATTTTTATGATACTGAGAAATACTATAAAAACTTTCTCTATCATTTTGGACTTGTTTTTCGTAATCTTCCATTGAGAATAATGGATTATTTGCAACTTCATTCATAATAAAATCACTTTCTCTGGAAAGTAATTCTTCTATTCTTCTACGTTCTCCTTCTTTGGTGTCAAACATACAAAGTTCAGAAAGTAATGTAAACCAATCACCATAAAAAATATTGTATTTTTGTTTCATTTCTTCTGAAAGTATTTTCATTTTTGTACCACAAAATCTACATTTTTTACGAAACAAAACACCACCAACATGACCACACTTTTCACAATACATTGACTTACCCATAAAAATCACCTCATTATTTTTGTAAAGTATAGCACATATAAAACAAAAATACCACTCCACATGGTATAAAATCTGCGTTCTCCACAAACGCATGGTATGTCTCCACGTCATACGTCATATTAGTACAATATTCACATCAATAAACAAAGAGATTGCTATATTGGGAAAAGCTTAATCTGAAACAGGAAGAAAGGTAATTGAATTTTTTAAGACATTTGGGCGTGGTGGAATTAAAGGTCAAAATGACTTACAATTACACAAATAGAGATATACGCATCAGCATATACCCCTATTTGTGTACTTGCTGGCAAAACAATACTCCGATTGCAAAACACCTAAAGCAATTAGTTCACGCATTTAAATGTTATGAATGGTGTTATGCAACTACTAAAACTATTTATCAATTTTAGAAAGGATGTGATGTACTATGAAACTCAACCTTTTACCACGTGGTCCAACAATGACTGCATATCAAAAATCAGAGTCACAATGATTACAGTGAAACTGTTTACTATTTCTGCTTACACTAAAAATCCCAAACACTGTAGTATGTAAAACTTTCGATGTATTAGATATTTTTTTGGTGTCTCTGCTATGACAATATGGACATTCGACATTTTGCTTTTTGCAACCCCCATACAACTTTTCACGATCCTCTAATGGCCATTTAGGTGTAAAAGTCTCAGGTATTGCCCGTATTTCTTTAATAACATCAACTAAGTCACATGCGTCTGCAAGATTTAACGAAGTTTTTACTCTAATTTTGCCAATAGCAGGAACATAGTCCTCCGTTTTTTCTAATAAAGCTATGGGTAATTCTTCTTTGAAATCATAAATAGTACCATTAATGTTGCACTTTGTATTTATTAATGGATAACCACAATGTATACAAGCTTCGCATTTGTCGCTTATTTCTTTGCCACATTCAGGACAAACAATCAATGCCATAACATTATTCCCTCTTTCATTTTCATTTTTCTAAATTATAGCATAATAAAAGCAAAAATACCACTCCACATGGTATAAAATCTGCGTTTTCCACAAACGCATGGTATGTCTCCACGACATACGCCTTAATAGTACGATATTCACAACAAAAAACAAAGAACTTGCTATATTCGGGAAAACTTTATCTGAAACAAGAGGAAAGGTAATTGAATTTTTTACAGCATTTAAGCGTGGTGGAATTAAAGGTCAAGATGGAATCATAGATACATTCTTTTCAAAAGACAAGAAATCTCCATTAACACCTGAATTACTAGCAAATTTAGAACGTTTCAAAGAAAAATTCAACAACTCCATTCTCAGCGCAGAAGCATTAGCAGAACAAATGAAGAATGTTGACCAAAGAATTATTGACTATGCTAAAACCTGTAAGAATGGAGCAATGACCACCAAGGGCTTCAAAGAATCAATTGATGCCATGACCCTCTCCGCCAAAGCCGGTAAAGCGGTACTTCAGGCACTTGCAACAATCGGCAACATGGCTCTCATGTATGGTGCCGCTAAACTCATTGGTGCATTTATCGGTTTCATTGACGGCCTGCATACGACATTAAAAGAACAACAGGAGATCACACAAAACCTTCAGGGCGAACTCTCTGAAATCCAGTCCGACATCTCCGAGGTCAACTCTGAACTTGAGACGACCGCAAAACGCATTGATGAACTAAACAGTAAAGATTCCCTGTCCTTTGTCGAAAAAGGAGAGCTGGAGAACCTGACCGCACAAAACGAAGAACTCGAACGCAGAAACAAACTGCTTGCAGAACGGGAGGCAAACAAACAACAGGAAATTGCACAATCCGTAGAACAGGAGTTCCAAAAAGAATACGGACGCGAAACCTATCACAGGATCACTTCGCAGCAGATACTTGACGAAATGTCCCAAAAAAGAGCCCGTTATAATGAATTATATATCAACAACGGCTATAATACCGAAGAAGAGTTGGCAGAACTGGAACAGCTGAAACAGGAACTGGCGGCATGGGACTCTACCGCATCGTCCGTATCCTTTTCAGAGCATATTCAGGAGACAATCAACGCATATGAGCTTCTCAACCGGCGGGTCAAAGAAGGAGAAACCCTTTCCAAGCAGGAAACAGACCAACTGACAGGCTACAGAAAAGCGTTAGTGGATTATAATGTCGATTTGGAAGACTATATCGGCAGATACGGACTTGACGACGAAGTCAGCCAGTCATGGAGAGATCTGTCAGATTCCATCTATGAATGCCTGTATCCCGCCGAATACCTGACGTCTCAGTTTGACGAAACATTCCATAACCTGTCAGAAGACATTCAGACCGAACTGAGACAACTGGCACAAAACGGTACCCTGAGCGTCGATAACTTATCAGATGAGATTATCAGCAAATTCTCGGAGGCAGGCTTTTCCGCATCAGAAGTAATCGAACAGCTCCTATCCACATATGAGGATTTCAGCAGTGCCATAACGCGTACACCATCCGTTCCGCCCCTCTCCGTCACGGAGACCGTCAGCCGGCTCGACACCCGGCTCCGGTCCGCATTCAGCTCCCTCCGGTCGGCATATCAGGAAATCTTCACACCGGATGAAGCTGCTGGAGAAACACGATTTTCGCTGGACGGCGCAGACATTACAGACAAATTCAGCCCCATTTTGGACGCTATCAAAAGCCTTGGCGAACTGGATGGCATAACCGTCGACTACTCCGCCTTCGACGACTTCGTATCCGTATTGAGCGATACCTCATCTACTGAAGCGGACGTACAGGCACAGTTTGACAGCCTTGCGACCAGCATCATCTACGCGTCCGACTGCACAAACATGTCCGCCGAAACCTTCAACCTGCTCGCAGAATCCCTCTCTGAACTGGGCATTTCAAACGCGCGGGAGACGCTAAAAGACATCCTTGCGCTACAACAATCCCTTGCGGCGGCGGGCATTGACGCACAGACCGCCATGAGCGGCGAAGCTGATGCACTTCAAAATCTCCAAATAGCAGGCACTGAAACCGCCGAACAACTCATGGCATACTATATCCAGAAACAGCTTGCCGAAAATCCCCTTACGACCCTGAACGATATCCTGCAGCTGGAAAACCTGTGCAATGCCCTCGGCGTCACCGGAGAAATGCTTCAGACGATCACCGCATTAAAACTTGCTTTTGAGGCAAAAGAAAGCGGCGCGCATGCAGGCGGATTAGACGAATCCATCAAAGCCTATCAGGAAAGACTAAAAGAGCTTGCGGCGGGCTACGGAACCTACGGCTTCGAATTTGGCGGCGCGGGTACAAGGACCGGTTCCTCATCCCCCGCATCCGCATCCCGAAGCGCCGCCGAGACCTTCGACTGGACCGCTCAGGCGCTCGAGCGCACAGAAAAAGAGCTAAGCGCCCTTGACGACATTGCAGACTCAAGCTACTCCACCCTTGCACAAAAGAATGAAGCGCTCGCACAGCAGATCGGCAAAGTAAACGACGCCGTCGCCCTCGGACAGCAGGCGTACAACACTTACATGCAGAAAGCGGAAGCCGTCGGACTCTCCGGTCACTACAAAGACCTTGCCCAAAGCGGCTCTCCCGGCATGGAGGACATTACCGACGAGACCCTGAAAAATCAGATCAGCGAATACCAGAAATGGTACGAAAAAGCACAGGAAACGCAGACCAAGATAGACAGCCTGTATGAAAAAGCCAAAGACATCCATGTATCCTCCTACGAAAACTACGTTCAAGAGCTGGATACCCTCCGCGATAATGATACGATCTCCGAGCGGGAATATCTCGACCGGATGAACGCCCTTTGGGAGCACTACTACGCGGATCAGACCAAATACGCTGTTCAGGCAAAAGAAGCAAAGCTCAAGCTGCTCAAAGATGAGAAAAGCTATCTTGAATCCGTCGCTAACACCGCTGCCGACCTCTTAGGCGGACAGATCGACGAACTGAAGAACAGACAAGAGGCTGAGATCGAAGTACTCGAGGCCAAGAAAAGGCCTTTGGAAGTACAGCTGGAACTGCTGGAAAAACAAAAAGAAGAAGAAGACCGCATTCTTTCACTCCAAAAGGCACAGTACGAACTCAAACGCGCCGAGCAACAACGCGACAAACTGACCTATGTTGACGGGCAGATGATTTACCGCGCGGATGAGACCAATCTCCGGAACGCAAGGGACGCGGTAGACGAAGCAAAGTACAACATCGAAAAAGCATCCATTGAAGACCGGATCAACGCATACGACAAAGAAATTGACAAAATCAAAGAACGATACGATGCAGAGATCGCAGGCATGGAACGACTGGAAAATGAGTGGCAGAATGCGCTTGCCTTACGGGAACGCGCGCAAAGCTTCGGAGATTTCGAGAGTATGTTCGGCGAAGGCTCCGCTGCAAGGCTGCTCGACGGAGATTCTTCTTTTATCAGCACATGGAAACAAACTTACCTGAACACCTTGGGCGGTATCGACATGGTAAGCGGCGGTATGATCGGCGAAATGACGACCCGATATGCAGAACTGGCTGGTTTAGATTTGAGTAATATCACCGAACAGACCAAGACAGTCGCTTCTCAATTTCACGCCGTCAACGACGCTGTAAACAGCCTTAACAACGCTATCGGCACAGAATCGCCCAATACAGAAAACAATGCTCCCGCAGACAAACCATCTGCGAATGCCGAATCAGCATCACTCTCTGACGCGCTCCAAAACACCTACGACGTTGCTTCCGAAGTATTACCCGAAGAAGCAGCCATGCTGAACGCGGTCACCGAAGCCGCCAATACCGCGGCTGCCGCTGTCAACGAACTGAAAACTGCCATCGCATCGTTAAACGCCCTGTCCTTAACACCGGACAGCATCGCCGTCTCAGGAAGCGCCTACGCTTCCGGCACCAGACACGCCAAAAAGGGACTTGCCATAGTCGGTGAGGAAAAGCCCGAAATGATCATTACGACCGATCAGAAGGCATATCTTGCAAAGCAGCCCACCCTCCTTCGCATGGAGGGCGGCGAAACAGTATTAAGCGGCGACGAGACTGCCAAAATGCTGAAAGCACGCGGTTTCCAACCGATCAAGCCGGACGAATTTCCTCTGTTAAAGGCATTCGCCGCCTACAGTCCGGAAGAAATCAGACAGCGGTTCGCACCCCAAATGATCAGTCCCGCAGGCACCACCGCCTCCGCGGCATTACAAAATGCGGAACATGCCGTCAACAACAACTCCATCAACAACACGCCTTTCTATACTACGGGAGACATCCACATTCACTGTCCCGGCATCACCAAGGACGAAGTGGCAAGACAGATCGGCACGGAATTGACAAATGTATTCAGCGGGTTGAGCCTGAAAGCTTACCAGCGGGCAAGTATCACACGCTGACCGGTGCGCCATGCGCCTGTCAGATATCCCCAATAACCGGTGACGCCACGCTCCTGCGTCATATGTCACCCGATGGCAGACGCCATCATACCCCTGTCAGATCCCCCGCGCCATGAGTCAAAGGTGCGGGGGATCCTTATTTTTTTACAATCGAATATTGTTATCCAAGGGACATGATAAGCAAAAAGTTATCATTCACACAAAAGAGTACCAAAAAAGCGAACGAAAACAGGAGGAACAGCCATGATACAGGAATATCAGCCAAAACCAATCGACAGAGAATATCTGAAATCCACATTACAGGATTTCGATTCCGGCGTATTAAGCAAAAAATACTCACAACCGGATGATCTGAAAGCAGTCGCCTTCACCGGGAGCTATGACGACTTAGTCGATAAGCCCGTCATCTCTGAGCTTTCCGCTTCCACAACGCTTCCAAAAGGGGCGGGTACCGCCGATGCCGGAACAGAGTCCGGCTTTGCACGCGGCGATCACGTCCATCCGCTTCAGACAACCGTTTCCGGGAACGCCGGAACAGCGACAAAACTGGAGACTGCACGCACGATCAACGGGGTCTTGTTTGACGGCAGTCAGGATATCACAGTCACAGTGGGAACCGTCCTGACAGCAGCGCTCGACACAGGTAAAACCACACTGACATTTACGGATAGTGCGATTACTGATGACAGTATGATCGAAGTATACACCAATGTGTTTAATATCAACCCAACTGCAATTTCTCAAAGCGGAAATGTCCTGACGCTGACCTTTGATGCACAAACAAAAACAGTCAACGTGAAAGTGAGGATAAGCTGATATGGCTTATATAAAATGCTGTACTGTAAAAGAAAAAAATAAGTTAAATCCCGTCAAAGCCACTCAAAGAATATCAAACAACACGGAAGTCATCACAATCAATGATTGTGAAATTGCGGCAGCATTTATCTGCGCAACAGGTGATACCGGAAATGTAAATATGACTGCCAGCAATTCAACAATATTAGCACAAGACGGAGGCTTATATAACGACAATGTAAGGCCTAAGCTATATTGTAGGTCACTTATCGTTAAAAAGAGCGGAAACAGCGCCATTAAAATAAACATAAGTGGAACTGAGGCTATGGGCATCTATCAATGCTATATTTATAAAATCCTATAACACAAGTAACTGCTCACAGCTCAAAAAACTAAACGGAGGACGGTGAAAATGAAACATGCCAAAACCACAGATCAATAAAATACTCCCTTTCGACGCCTGCCTCGGCGCAGTCGTTTCCATGTCCTATATTGGGCATCTGCCGCACGCTAACCGGATCGTCATCTATGACGCAGCAACCCTGCGTGTTGTCTATGACGAAACCAAAAACGGACTCGCACTGGAGCATACGATCCCGCCCGATACCCTGAAAAACGGAACCAAATACGCCATTCAGGGACAGGTCTTCGATTCCTTCCATAACGCGAGCCCGCTGTCCGACAAAGCATACTTCTACTGTCTTGCTGCTCCTTCCTTCTATTTTAAGGACATCCAAAACGAAGACACCTTTCATAGCGCTTCCCTCTATGCATCCTTAGTCTATGAACAGGAGAACGGCGAAAACATCGACGAGTTTCGCTTCTATTTATACGACGACCTCAGAAATCTTCTTACAGAAAGCGAAACGTTCTTCACAGCGGAAAACATGAACTACGCCTACCGCGGACTGACCGACGACAGATTCTACTACTTGCGTGCAGCCGGCTCCACTGTAAACGGAATCCCGCTTGATACCGGCTATATTAAAATTTTTGTCAATTACGAGAACCCGAAAGATTATAAGCTCATCGACGCACAGTGCAACGAACAAAATTCCGTCGTCACATATCAGACAAACTTTGTCGTGATCAACCCTTCCGATACGGAAGCAGAATACGAATATCGTGACGGATCGATCAATCTGATCGATCGGACTTTAGTCTATGATAAAGACTTTTCGGTCTCAGGGGACTTTACGCTGTCCATCCGCGGCACAGATATGTATCGGAACGCCGTCATTCTAAAGTGCTCCGATAACATAACGTCCCTCACGCTGTCGTCCTATATCTATGACGACGGTCAGATGAGATATAAACTCGCCGTCTCAAACGGGCTTTGCAATTATCTGTTATATTCCGAACCGCTCGCACCGCGTTCGGACGACATTGTTACCATCCATATCCGAAGAGTTCATTTTGTCTATCAGTTAAAATGCTTTGTCGAAAAGCAGTCTGCGACGGGAGGTGAACAGCCATGATCTTTCTCAGCAAAGAGATGTTCTGCGCCGATGTGATGTCAGTTCCATGCACACCTACCGATTTGGATACAATCACAAAGATTGAACTGTCGGGCGGATGGTACGACGACCTTAGAGTCACACAAAATGTAACAGAAGAATTGTCCTCTGAAATAAATCCCTACTGGGACTGGGATACGATCCTGCACGCAAAATTTAACGGAAATACCTCCGCCGGAAACGTGGACTGGAATTATCAAGAGGTATCGCATTTGCTCATTAAGCGAAAAAACACTGACGAATTCCAGTGGATCACGCTGGACGTGCGAAAAGTCTCTTCCATTGAAGATTTCAATATGAAAAACATCGATCTGACAGCCGTTCCTAACTGCGAATATCAATATGCCGCAGTTCCAATTATGCAGGGCATGGAGGGCTTTTATTTTCAGGACAGCGTTTTTGTCCGGTCGCACAGCTTAATGATCGCCGACCGTGACGAAGTATGGTGTACCAACATCACGGACAACTTTTTGGACAACACTTCCGTCGTGCCAAACAGCGTGATCACAACCATGTATGACCAATACCCTACCATTGTCAGCAACAGCGCCGCCAACTACGAGGAGATCACGGTAAACGCACAATTTTTCCCGTTAAACGAGGACATGTGCTCAGTAGATCTTCAGGATGATAAACAACGCATTGCGTATAACCGGAGGGCAAAATTATTTTTGAGAAACGGAAAACCGAAAATACTAAAGAGCATTGACGGCAGCGTTTATCTGGTCTATATCCACCGTCCGCCAAGCGACACGGCAACGGACAATTATCAAAACCGGAAACTCTCATTCGGCGCTGTGGAAATTGGAAATATCAACAGCGAAGAAGACCTGTGGGAAGCCGGTCTGATTTCGGAAAGCGTGACAGAAGAATGGTGGAACCGGTAGTGCCATGCTGCCCGAAATATGATGAAACACCTATCGATCAGTGAGAGTAAAAGCTATCCATACCGATCATTTTCGGGAATACGCATAAAGCCAGTTAATAATATAACAAATCCAAAAAGGCGGTGATCAAAATTCAACCAATCAATACCAGAGACTTAAAACTGATTCAGCAGAGAGCTTTCTCCATCAGAGTAAAGATCGATGTTTATGATGAAAAAAGCAATACTCATTTAGACCAGTTAGAGGGCGGCATACAAAACGCCGCCTTTACCATTTCAGCGGAAAGTGACGTCAGACGCACCGTCAGCCTCACTGTAACACCGCTCAAAAACAATCACCTTCGACTGGAAAAAGATTCCGTCATCTGGATGAACCGGATCATCCGGCTTGAGATCGGAATCTATGACCACCACTATGAAACATGGCACTGGTACCCACAGGGCGTCTATGTCTTTACCGATTATGGCGCCTCCTATAACGCCGAAACCAATACACTCTCCCTTTCCCTAAGCGATCTATGGGCAAACCTTGACGGTAGCCGCAGCGGGCAGGTGGGCGGCGCAGCAGACATATCGTTTCCTGCCTATGAGGAAGATCCCGATACCGGAGAGATCATCATGTGCTATACCATACGGGATGCTGTCCGCACCACCCTCACACAGCTTGGCGGACTCAGCGAATCCCGGATACAGTTGGATGAGATTGGCGAGCTCAAAGGAATGCCGCAATATAATCCCGATTATCTGCAATATCGCGAGGAATCAAAAATCCTTCTCAAAGACGGCAGCGCCATGCCGCTGTGGAACACACTCCCATACGACCAGGAATTTAGTGCCGGGAGCACGATCGCTTCCATTCTGACGACCCTCCGCGACCTGTATCCAAATTATGAGATGTACTTTGACGAATACGGAAATTTTATCTGCCGCATGATCCCCTCCTGCTTCGACGATGAAGCCGTGCTTGACCACGCTTTTTTTGACCGCATCTATATCTCCGAAAATACTTCCGTCAATATGACTGGCGTCAGGAATATATGCGAGGTGTGGGGAAAAACGATCGATGCGGACTTTTATACGGATAATTGCACGTATTCCGGCGGCTGCTATTCCTGCCATGCCGATGCGTATCCGGCGTCCCACCAGAGCGGAATCCATATCGCAGTCAAAATCCCGTCCGCAAACGAAACCGGCGCAGCGCTTCGTGTGAACGACAGCGAGAGTCTTCCTATTTTCGATGAAAACACCGAGGCACCGGTCACGGCAAACGTAATGGAAGCGGGACAGGTTTATGTATTTCGCATCAAAAAGAAATATGCGGAGGGCAGTACCGTGACACGCGCTTATCTGTTAGGGCAGTTCCAGCCCCACGCAGTCGATATTCTGACAAACGGTGCCGCTTTGACAAAAGATTATTTTCAGCAATTGTATCACTGCAACATCATCCATTTTACGGTCATTCCCGACAGTCCCTTCTGCATAGAAGAACTGGGGCTTCTTCCGGACGTCAAAACAGGCGGCGAATATGAAAATATCACATCCGATTCGCTCGCTCTGGCAAGAGCGGAATATGAAAACTGGAAAAACAGCCGGCTGACTGATTCCATCAATATCACGACCAAACTCTGCCCGTTTGCCGACATAAACATCAAAGTATCATACCGTCGAAAAGATACCGGGCAGATCAACCAGTATCTTGTAAAAAGCATATCTCATGATCCGGCGGGCGGCACAACTTCATGGACCCTCATGCGCTTCTATCCTCCTGCGGCGCAGAACCCGTAATCACCGCTAAATGGCATACCAAAAATATTGCCCAAACAATAAGAAGTATTATATGTCGGGAAAATAGCTGCATAGAACACGGAACACTCTTGCGTATCCTGCGACCAACAGAATTTCTATCATTACAAAATCATTACGATCAGGAGTTAACATATCAACATGGCAATATCAACTCTTAGCAAGTTAACATGACAATTCCATGTTCTTAACAAATCAGAATCTTCATGATCAGAAAGAGGTACTTATGGCATCTTATACAAACGAATACAGCCAGTTTCCAAAACAATTGATGACTCTTCATCAATTTATGGATGTGACAGACAATATCGCCGCGTTCGTCGATCAGATCAAGTCCCTGCAGGCGCGGGGAGCTTATCAGCATGCGGCAAGACTCATTGAATTAAACAAGGAACTCTTAAACAAATGCTTCCTCTCGGCGGAATATCTGAATTTCCTCGACGAAGAGACAAGAAACTTAGAGATCATGGCTAAATCAAAATATCAGGGCATCTATTATCAGGATCAGAACCCGATTGAAAGCTGCGAGCTCTTAGACATATGGATTGGAGACTGAACGCTATGACAAATACTGAAAACCGTGCGGATTGTGCATTCCCGGACAGCATTGACCCAAGAACATTCATGTCCGACACTGATCTTATGCATTTAGACCTGTTACAGCAGTATCAAGCGCTGATCCGGCGTAAAAAGTATAGCGAGGCGTCCCGATTGCTGGAACATTCCGGTACTTTTTATTACGGGGCATCCCTGTTTAACAGACTGGAAAACAGACTGTACCGGCTCGGAGAATATCTGACCGCAAAAGAGAAAAAAGAAAAACCCGGATATTATCAGGCGGAAGCTCCCGCTTCGCACAAAAAAGGCATACACTGGATCGCCTGAAAACAACATTACCAAATCCGGCATAAGGATCAGGTCCAAAATGCAGATTCATCATAAAAGATCGAGTACAAAATACAGATTCCTATAAAGGATTAAGTGCAAAATACAGATTCCTATAAAGGATTAAGTGCAAAACAATGATTCCCATAAGGGAGCAAATATAACATGCAAATTCACCCAAACGAATCAAAGGCTTATGAAAACGAATCGCAAACTTACAGAAAAGAAAACAAAAGCTTGCCGAGGATAAGCTAACGGTTCACAGACAATAAAACAGAAAGGCAGAGTGAGAAACAATGACGGAACATATCGTAACCGGAAAAAAATACCGCATCCTTACCGATGAATCAAAAGACGAATGGGATCGCGTGAGTTTTTGGACAAGTTCGGCGGACGTAGAATGCCTGAATGGAGAAAGTGTGGAAGAAAAGACCTCGAAACTGGAGGGAATCTGTCTGACCGCCACCCTTGCCGCCGGCAGTACATCCATGACATTTACGGACGATTCCATTACAGAGGATAGCTTTGTCGATGTTTATACGGACGTCTACGGCGTAAATCCCACAAGCATCAGCACTGTCGAAGCAGGTCAGTTGACCTTACTCTTTGATGAGCAGGAAAAAGATGTCCGGGTAAGGATCAAAGTGAGGGAAATATAAAAAGAGCACGCAAAAAAATACAGGGACGGAGCCGGTATCTTCCGGCTCTGCCCCCTTTTTCTTCCTGCCTGCTGCCGATACAGTGCAGAACGAAAACACACCGACAATGACCTTTGACAGGCAACGGAGCGGGACGATAAAAATGAAAGTGAGGAAAATCTGATATGGCATATTATAGATCAAATGTCAATTCGGGCGAAAAAGTAAAAGACCTTCCGGAAGAATATGTAATGAAAATCTCAGGAAATGCCGGAAGGGGAGGAGAAATCAACGCAGGAAGACAGCCGCACTCATCCGTAAGTGCGACAATCCCGTGGAGCGTCATGTCAAAATTTTACGATACATGCATTGTAAGTTGTTCGGACGGTATAAGCGGATCAGGCGGTCATAAAGGCAGTACAGGTACAGGAACCTATCATAGAGGCGAGATCAATAATGATATTACTGTTACTGCAAACTGCAGTTTTAATACATCTACAGAGTGGTCATGGAATGCAACATTTACAGCACGGTTCTTTCATTCATAAGGGGGATCAGATCATGGCATATTTCAAATGTAGCTCAGCAAGAGCGGAAGTTAAACCAACAAAATCTTTCACTGTTGGTTTATCATTAAGTGTTGAGAAAAACAGTAATAACCATGCTTATGGCACAGCCTATGTGCCGGAAACAATTAAAATCGGCGAAAATTTATACAAAGTCAGTGATGGCGTACGTCACGTATCCACATGGACTAGTCAAGTCGCAAACGTAAGCAATTCAAAATATATTACATATATATTGCAGAAATAGCGAGAGCGTTTCAAGTTTTGTGTAAACTCAAAATCTGATATAAGATAGGTAAATAGTTGCAAAGGGGCGGATGCCGGATTTCGGGCTCCGCCCCTTATTCTGTATTATACAAAGATTTCCGGGCCTGTCAATGCAGACCATGGGTCTTTTACAGATTCCTGCCCAAAAGGCGTCCCTCAAAATAGATCTCCAGCTGGGAATGGATCTGTCCCCAGTCCTGGCGGTGGCCTGTCCATTTCTTCGTGATATCCATCATTGCCAGATACAGCATTTTCAGCAGGCTGTCGTCGGTCGGAAATACGGTTTTTGATTTGGTCACTTTTCGCAGCTGGCGGTTGAATCCTTCAATGGCATTTGTGGTATAAATAAGCCGTCTTACTGCTTCCGGATATTTAAAATATGTGGACAGCGTTGCCCAGTTATCGTGCCAGGATTTGTAGATTTTCGGATATTTGGCGTCCCATTTGTCTTTGAACAGCTCCAGTTCATTCAAGGCGGTTTCCTCTGTTGGGGCGGCATATACGCACTTTAAGTCTGCCATCAGCTTTTTGATGTCCTTATAGGACACAAATTTCGTGGAATTGCGGATCTGGTGGATGATGCACTGCTGGACCTCTGTCTTTGGGTATACCGCCTCTATTGCCTGCGGGAAGCCTGTGAGCCCGTCCACACAGGCGATCAGGATGTCTTCTACGCCACGGTTCTTGAAGCCGTTCATAATAGAGAGCCAGAACTTGGCGCTCTCATTTTCTCAAGTCATACTTTGAATAGCCCAGTTCCTCATCCAGTTCCTGATCCGGTACGCCTTCTAAAAGAACGGACATCATATCCCGCATGACGGCATTGACATCTGTGCCGTCTTTGATGCTGACATCATTTTCTTTCAGATATCCCCGCATCATTTCCCTCATTGCTGCTTTTTGTGGGCTTTCATTTTTCCTTGCCATAATAAAACCTCCAGACTGTGTAGTTTTATCTTACATCAGTTTGGAGGTTTACACAAACTTTGGGATAGTCCCGAAATAGCAGCTTATTACACAATAAACGTTCGTTCCATTATCAAAATTACAGTTTACTATTCTATTTTCATTTGATTACATCCCAATTCCTGAAACAAAAAAACCTTGATCACTCAAGGTTTTCTGCAAAGCTGCTGACGGGAATCGGACCCGTGACCTCCACATTACCAATGTGACGCTCTACCGACTGAGCCACAGCAGCTTAGTGCAACGATCTGACGATCAGACTGCCACCGAGTGCTATCTTATCACAGAACACCCGGTTTTGTCAATTCCAATTTCATAAACGTATTTACTTCAAATTTTACAAACACATTTTCCAAAATCTCAAAACCTTATCACTTACACTATTCTTTTGCCACGCTATACCATACAAATGTCAATGCGATGCTGACCGCCAAAAATACAAGCCCGATGAGCAGCGTTGAGCGCCGCGGCTTCGTCTGCCGCTTTTCTTCCTTATCCACCTTGTACTCGTAATAGCCGCCGGGATCTTCCTTAACAAAAACCGGAATGATGTTGTGCAAACCTTTCCGAACGGCAAAACCGAAAATATCAAAAAATCCCGTCGTGGACGCCCACAAAAGCATTCCCATTGACACATAGAGGAGTGCAGTCACGGTAAATCCGTCGCAGACTCCGCGTATCACATCCGCCGTATTCCCGCGTGAAAAAACACCCTGCCAAAACATCACCAATACGGAAAGCGTGAGTCCCGCGACAAACTGAATCACATAACTTTTATACTTTTTCTGCTTCATGCTCTATCCCTGCTGCCGCAATTTCCGGCAGTTCTCCGCAACTCCGTCCGCTTCCACCGTTCACGGCAGCCTCCGCAATTCCGTTCGTTTCCGCGATTCTCGGCAATCTCCACAACTCCGTCCGCTTCCCGTTTTCCCTACAGCATCCGCCCCCGTTATTGAGAGCCATATCCGCTTTTTTACTCCTGCACCTGCTTCTGATAACGCATAAACTCCTCCTCGTTACACTGGACAAAATGCCCCGGAGACACTTCGCGGAACGAAGGTTTGTCAGTTGTATAATCATGCTCTTTTAACGGTTCGTAGGTAATACGCTTTCTCTGCTTCTCGTAATCGGGATCGGGCATCGGGATCGCCGAAAGCAGTGAACGCGTATAGGGATGGAGCGGGTGCGCGAACAGCTCTTCTGAAGTCGCAAGCTCCACCATCTTTCCAAAGTACATCACGCCGATCCGGTCAGAAAAATACTTGACAACTGACAGATCATGCGCAATAAAAAGAACCGTTAAGCCCATCTGGTGACGCAGATCATCTAAAAGATTGATGACCTGTGCCTGAATCGATACGTCAAGCGCGCTGACCGGCTCATCGGCAATGATCATCTCAGGATTCATGATAACCGCCCGCGCAACTCCGATACGCTGTCTCTGACCGCCCGAAAACTCATGCGGGTAACGCTCTGCATGCTCTCTGACCAGTCCGACGAGCTCCAAGACCTGATATACTTTTTCGTTAATCTTTTTCTTATCCGTTTCACCGCGGATAACGAGTCCCTCCGCAATGATCTGTCCGACCGTCATACGCGGATCGAGCGATGCGATCGGATCCTGAAAGATCATCTGGATCTTTGTGATAAATTTCTGCTTTTTTGCAATCTTCTTCTCGTAGGCAAATTCTTTTTCAAGACGCGCTTTTTCTTGTCCGGACGCTCTCTCGATCAGCTTCGTATATTTCTCCTCCACCTCAAGAAGCGCCTCATTCCGGTACAGTTTATTGCAGTTCTTATGATCGTCCCGCGCCGACTTCATGAGCGCCCTCTGCTCCGCAATATACTGATCGAGCTGCTTTTTCTTTTCCTCAATCTTTGCAGCACCCGCAGAACCCTGCTCCTTTAACTGTGCAGACTCTTGCTGAAACCGCTTCTTTGCCTCTTTGATATTCTGCCGGTAGGACAAGGTTCCGGCTGCAATGCGTTTTCCCTTAAAATAGATATTTCCTGAAGTAATATCATACAGCCGGATGATCGAACGTCCGGTCGTCGTCTTTCCACAGCCGGACTCGCCGACAAGTCCGAATACCTCGCCGCGCTTTACGTCAAAACTAACGTCATCAACCGCTTTATTGGAACCAAAATACTGACAAAGGTGCTCTACGCGCAGCAATGTCTCATTCTGCTCGTTTTGTTTTGTATTCTCATTCGACATTGTCTGCACCTCCCTTCGCTCTCATCCTTGCAATCCTCTCGGTAATGATCTTTGGCATTTCCACCTTTGGCGCGTTCGGATGAAGCAGCCATGTGGCAGCCTTATGCGTCTCGCTGATCTTAAACATCGGAGGCTGCATCTCAAAGTCGATCTTCAATGCGTATTTATTTCTGTCCGCAAACGCATCCCCAACCGGCGGATAGATCATATTGGGCGGGGTACCGGGAATCGCCTCTAAGCGCTCATTCGTCTCCACATCCGGCATCGCCGCAAGCAGCGCCCATGTATAGGGATGTGCCGGATCATAGAATACATCCCTGCTCGTTCCCATCTCCACGATCTTACCGGCATACATGACGGCAATGCGGTCCGCCATATTCGCAACAACGCCCAGGTCATGCGTAATAAAGATGATCGACAGTTTTCTATCTTCCTTGATCTTATTGATCAGCTCCAAGATCTGAGCCTGAATCGTCACATCAAGCGCGGTCGTCGGCTCATCACAAATCAGGATATCGGGGTCTGCCGCAAGTGCGATCGCAATCACGATACGCTGCCTCATACCGCCCGAAAACTCAAACGGATACTGGCTGTAACGCTTTCTCGGCTCGGAGATCCCGACCTCCTCCATCAGCTTTAAGGCACGGTACTTTGCCATCGCCTTCGTTACCTTATTGACAACGCCGGACGCATTTTCCTTAAAGAATACGATCAGTCTGTCCGCTTCCGCTTCAAAATCCCTCTCTTTTTCACTGTCAAGCGCGTTCTGATAATGGTTTACCAGACGATCGATCAAGATCTGGATATCCTCTTTGGCAAGCTCTAAGTCCACCGCTTCTTCGGGGGGGAGCTTCCACGCAGGTTCTTTTCCTTTTGCCACAATGCGGTCATATTTCTTTTTCCGCTTCGCATACAGCTTCGCAGCCTTTTTATTTTTGCCGATGCCTTCAAAATAAATACGCATTGCGGCTTTCAGGCTTAATCCAAAGGTATAAGAAAGACTATCCTTCACAATGTTTAAGCGGTCAATCGATTTTTCCACGTATTTGATCATCTCGGACGCTGCCGCCGCACATGCCGCTTTGTCAAGGTTTTCCGCCTCAAAAACAGCTTTCTGCTTTGCGATCATGCGGAGCGCTTTCTTTTTTTGCTCATCACTGCGGTCAGCGCTATATTTGAGCGCTTCTTTGGCATAGTCCATAAACTCGCGCATGAAATGCTCATCCACATACTGGTGCAGAAATTCATTCAGCTTCGGCACATCCGTATCGGGCATCGGCTGCGTGCCAAACACCTGATAATAACCCATGCAGAAGAAATCTGGCTCGTGCTTTTGCAACACGCCCTGTAAAATCTCCTTTACAGACTGAAGAGCCTGAACCGTTTTGTCAAAATTTCTGCTCTTGATCTCCGCGCCGGATACCTGATGCAGTTTTTCCGTCAGCGCAGTCAGCTTTGCGTAGCATTCTTTGTCTGCCACATACTCATTATCCGTCTGTTTCACAAGGCGGATGATCTCATTTAACGTGTATTTCTCATCCTCAAACGCATTCTTTTCAATATGGAACAGAACGTCCTCAACTGCGTCGAGCGCCTCGGTTGCCGCCTCTCTCGCACGTTTATAACTCTGCTCCAGCTCAATATGCTTAAACTCAAACTTATCAAAGTCCTTACACATCTTTTTGAGCTTCTCCGCTTTTACGGGATCACCCTTTGCGCAAGCCGCCACCATCGTATCGGAAAGCAGCGCAAGCGTCGAGTTGAAGGCATCGCGGCTCGCTTTCTGTCTTGCCTTTCCTTTTAAGAGCATCGCCTCCGTAAGCTGCTTGCCGATCCGCATGATCGGGTTTAAGCTCGACAGCGGATCCTGAAAGATCATCGCTATCTTATCGCCGCGAATACGGTAAAAATCATCTTCCGTGATCTTTAATAAGTCCATGCCGTCATAGACGATCGAACCTCCCTCAATGATGGAGTTGCCCGCCAGAATCCCTAAGATCGCTTTACTCGTCACGGACTTGCCAGAACCGGACTCGCCCACGATTGCGAGCGTCTCTCCTTTATAGAGATCGAAGCTAATATTTCTGACTGCCTGTACTCTTCCGGCAGGCGTACGAAACGAAATCACCAGATTATTGACAGATAATTTTTTCTCCATGATCAATCCTCCGTTCCGCGTAAGGACGGGTTAAATGCGTCCCGCAAACCGTTGCCGAATAAGTTGAACGAAATCATCAGCAGGGATATGAACAGCGCCGGAAACAGAATGATATGCGGAAAACTCGATATCATGGCGCGTCCCGCCGACAGCATGCTTCCAATAGAGGTTCTCGTTGAAGAATCCAAATTCACGATTCCCAAATAGGTCATATTGGATTCCGAAGAAATAACACCCGGTATCATTAAGACTGCGCTTGTGATCAGCGTTCCTAATGCATTCGGGAAAATATGCTTAAACATCAGCCGGAAGTTTCCTGCGCCAAGCGTCCTCGCCGATAAGATATATTCCTGGTTCTTATAGCGGTAAAACTGCATACGCGTCGTGGACGCCATGCCGATCCATCCGGTCATCACAAACGCGAACAGCAGCGACGGAACCGCACCTACTTTATTTGCCATATGCAGCTTAAACAGCGTTACAACGACGACAAACGGAACATTATACAGGATATCGCTGATACGTTCCATGGTGATATCGGTAGCGCCGCCATAATATCCCTCAATGGCGCCGTAAAACGCGCCGATGATCATATTGATCGCCGAGATACACAGCGCAAACACCAGCGAGAACCGTGCACCGGCCGCTAGTCTTGTAAAAATGTCCTGTCCGTACGCATTCGTCCCGAACACAAAGCTCGGCTCAAACCCGTAGCGGAACTGAAAATAGGTATAGGTGAACACGCGCACCTTGTAAGAGGTTGCCGTGGAAGTACCTGCCACGGTCGCATATTTGTAAGAGCCGTCGTCCCCCTCGATCCGGCGGCTGTGATAATCGCCGTCATTTCCGCTTGTCTTATAGAGCGGCTTATAGTTCCCTTCCTTATCCAGCTTCGGCACACCCTTCGGCGAACACTCATACCACAGATTCGCGTCGGAACGCTGTGCCTCGGTGCGGAACTGCTTTGTATCGACCGCCGGATAAATGACCTGAACATCATGCTCTAACTGCCAGTCCTGGATCGCCTCGTACTCGGCGGGTGTCAGCGTCAGATAGATCATGCCGTTTTTGACATAGGAATCCAGACGCACGTCATAATATAGTGAATTGCTGCCAGTACCCTGTTTTTCATAGCCCGCGCGGTATACCTCAACGATCGGATTCATGCCCGTTTCCACGCCGATCGCATTTCGCGCAAGGTAATCCGCCTCGCTCAGCGTCGCGTCACTGCAGCCATCCCAACCCGCCCATGCAAACGGCTTCCATTTAGGGAGCAGTCTGGCATATTGCAGATAGGTCGTATCCGTCGCTGCACGTGTATAGTCGTTTGTGCCGAATACCGGAACGAGCAGCGCATACAGGATCAAAAAGAAGATGATGACTGCAGCAATGACAGAACTCTTATTGCGCGCAAAGCGCCTCATCGCGTCCTTAAAATAGCCAACCGGTTTCGTCTCCAGTCTCTTGTCATGGATATCGCCTTCACGCTGATAAAATTCGAATTTTTCTTTTGGTAAATTCGCATAATCCGCTTCTCTTCTCATATTCATGCCCTGCCTTTCTCTAGCGCTGTCCCATCTTGATACGCGGGTCGATCAGACCGTAGCTGATATCGACCACGATTCCTGTTGCCAGCCCGATCAACGTATAGAATGCGTTCAGCAGCATAAAGAAGTTATAATCAAGCGCCGTGATGGAGTTTAAGAATAACTGTCCCACGCCGGGAATACCAAAAATCTGCTCTATGATCAGTGAGCCGCCCAAAATACCGACAAACTCGCCTAGAATCACCGGGAAAACCGGAACCATCGCATTGCGCAGCGCGTGGCGCAGCGTCGCCTGCGAACGCTTCAACCCCTTCGTACGGGCAAGCAACATAAAGTCACTCGTCAGGACCTCCGAAAGCTCCGCTCTTGAGTAGCGCGCAAGCCCTGCGATCGATGCAAATGACAGGCTGATGACTGCCGGTACGACTGAAACAAACATCGGCCAGGAAAGCCAGTCATTTCCAGACTTCATCTGAAGCGGGAACCACTGAAGCTTAAAGCAGAAAAGATACTGTACGAGAAACGCATAGACATAGGACGGTACGGAAATAAATACCATGACTAACGTGGAAATCGTATAGTCCTGCCACTTATTTTTCTTAAGCGCCGCATAAATGCCGAGCGCCAGTCCGAGCGGCACACTGAAAAGCATAGAGTAGACATTGACCAGCATCGTCGCCGGCAGCTTGGATATAAACACATCCCAGACGTCCTGATTGCGGTAAAGCGTCTCACTAATCCCCCAGTCGCCGCCAAAAATACTTTTCTTAATGAAAATCCAGAACTGCACAAGGATCGGCTTATTATAACCGAGTGCCTCACGCCTTTGAAGAACAAGGTTCATATCCTTGCCAAATGCCTCCGCATCGGTGACCGGCAGAAGCTTGACAAGCACGAAGCACATGACAAGAATCGCAAAAAGAACAAAGAACATCAATGCGATACGTTTCAAAATGTACCAAAAAATACTGTTTTTCTTAAACATCGCTTTCCTCCACTCCTTCTTTGTATTCAGACAGCGCTGCTGAACAATCTGCGTTCCTGATCTCCGCTTTTCAGCACCCCGGTCTAAACACAACCATCCGCCATTTCCTATATACAACCAAAGGTCGGAAGAGCGGCACGCCGCCCTTCCGGCTAAGGTTTGTATGATCTCTTCTACCGTTTCAGCCAAAAGCTGATCCGTCCAGAGAAATTTAGTTGTAAGTTAAGGTTCCGCCCTGCTCCGCAACGAATGCTGCCCACTCATCATCCGTGTAGTTGTAGGTGTAGTACTCGACACCGCCGAATGCCATACCGAATACATATTCCTCCGTTGCAAAGTTGATCTTCATACTCTTCAATTCTGCTGAAGAATCGTCGATCAGAGGAAGAAGCTCGTATCTCTCAAGCACAGCGCCCTCAAGTGCTGCAAGGATCTCAAAACGCTCCTGCGAATTATCATCCGTTACGCCTGCGGAAAACTCCTCCGTATTGCCGTCCGCATCCGTGATCGTAATGTGCTCGCCGCTGATCGTGTAAGTCCAGTCAGCAACGGATGCTGTCCAGTCTTTACCGCTCAGGTTGATCGTCAGCATATCATGTGCGGAATCCCAGCACGTATTATAACGTAAGTTCTCATCAGTCGTATAGCACTGAATCAGGTTGTACGGATCAAGTGCGCTTCCGGTAAAGCCGACACCGAATAAGATATCTACTTCATTATTTCTCATCGCCGCACCGAAACCGTTTCCTAACGTATCATTCAGCGCAAAGGTCAGTCTGCCTTCAAACGGCGTGCCGACAACTGCCTCTGTCCAGCAGTTTACAAGGAACTCATTGCCCTTCTTGTAGAAATTGGACTCGCCGTTCGGAATACCGATCATCAACTGGATCACATCATCATCATCGATGAGACCCTGCTCTTTTGCAATATCATATGCCTCGTTGAACTTCTCTCTTGCCATCTCAAGGTTATAGCCCGTGATAGAATCGATCGCATCATCCATATTCTCATAGAGCTTACCTTCGCCGATGTCTTCGGAAAGTCCCCAGAAGTCTACCAGCACCTGCTTTGCCTCATCCGTGCTTCTGTAAGTCGAACCAACCTCAGGATCATAAATGATCAGGTTCGAGTAAACACCAAATGCAGGAGAGTTCGTCGGCGCCGTTGCCAGTGCGAAGGACGCACGGTCAAGCGAATAAGAAAGCGCCTGGCGGAATTCCTTTACCGTAAGGATCGTCTTATTGAAGTTATCACCCAATGCCGCCTGATTGGCTGCAAGCGCATCCAGATCCGGGTTCATTGCTACGAAGAACGTGGAAGCCTCCGTCGCATAATAGGTGTAATCGCTCGTCGCGTAGTTTTCCATATCTTCAGAAGTCAGACCGTAAATATCCAGTTCTCCGTTTAAGAACATCTGAAGTCTCGTCGCTGCCTCGGCAACACATTTCACCACGATCCTGGTTGTCTGATACTTGCCTTCAAGATCAAAGTAGTTCTCATTTCTCTCAAGAACATACTCTTTATCCTGCTGGAAAGAAGTCAGCTTATAAGGCCCGTAGGAAATCGTCGTCTCAGCGGAGGTACCGTAGGTGTTCGTATACACGCCGTCCACAACGCTCTCACAGCTCAAATACAAATCTTCCTTTAACAACCAGCCGTTCGTAAACGCATAGCGGAGATAGAAGCCTTCAAGCGGATTGTCCAACGCAATGACAAGCTCATAATCGGAAGGTGCTGCAAAGCCGACCTCGGAGAAATCCATCTCTTCATAGCTCTCGCCGTAGTTCATCATCTCCTGCGCCTCTAAATACGCATAGTCGCCTGCATCAGCCGCATAAGCGTCCGCATCCGCGTAACCGTGAAGCTGTGCGATGCAGAGGCTGACCGCATCATAGATCTCCTGTGTAACGGGAACCATGCCGTCCGCGTTGGCATTCGGCTCAATGATCTCCGCATATACATCCACGCCGTCTGCATTGACATACATGCCCTCTTCGTAGTAATCACCGAGCGCACCGCCCCATGAGGAGCCTGTATTCAGGTCAAGTGCAAAATCCTTGCCGTCCGCGGTAAGCAGACCGTCCTCATTGACCTCAAAGCTGTCAACCGGGATATATTCATCATCCGTCATATTGACGATCATCGGATTTAAGTATGCATGCTGTCCTGCATACAGATAATTCTTTGCATTTACAACCTTTAAGGAACTTGCGTAAAACTGATCCGCACGATGGTTCTTCGCAACCGGATCGAGCATGAGCTGCGCGCTTCTCAAATAATCCTGCGCCGTGATCGGCGTGCCGTCTTCCCATTTTACGTCCTCACGCAGGGGGAAGCTCCATACGCGGGCGGTATCGCCCTCCTCAATGCCCCACTGTCCGACATAGTCAGCCGTCACATCGGTCGGCTCGCCTGCTGCCGCGCAGGGAACCAGCTTATATCCGTCCATGGTGTCGTTGTAGTCAAACGCATACAGCGGCGCCTCCAGATACTGAAGCAGCAACTGATCCTCATTCGTCTGCTGAAGCGCCGGGCTCCAGTTCGTCGGGAATGCCTGCGACGACGTATTATAGGTGTACGATGCATTCTCATCTGCAGGCGGCGTTGTGTTTTCGCCGTCATCTCCCGGCTGTGTGTCATCCGCAGGTGTCGTCTCTGCACCGGGCGTAACATCATTTCCCGCCGGTTTGTCATCCTTGCCGCCGCAGGCTGCCAGTGATACAACCATTGCGGATGCAAGGAGAAGCGAAATCAATCTTTTCTTCATAAAATTCTCCTCCTTTACCTAATTCCGTGCCGCAGTACCGTCACCGGCATGCATAAAATTGCGCTTCCCATCCGGATCATCACTAAGACCATCCCCCGGTCTTCGAAATTTCTAAAAAAGGGATGACGTCTCCCGCGTGCACCCCTTTATGCCAGTTTTACAATAAAATCTTTGATTTTATTTGAATCTTTGATTTTATTTGAATATGCAGTTCCTACAACACGAATCAACAAAAAGTATATTACAGCATTTGCCCGTGGTTGTCAATCTTTGCGGGCAGGCAAATTTTACAAAATTTTCCCAAAATTTATTCAAATTTTTTTATTTTTGATGGATTTTATTCAATATGATCTGTTATGGAACTCCTGCTTGTATATTTTAATACGTGTGCTCTCATCATTCGGAAACGCTGATGCAAGCGTTTTCCGCTCCGGATTTGCGCTGTGAGCAGCGCGTTTCTCTCAGCCATGCAAAATAGTCCTCGTCACAGCGGTCGAAGGTTCCGTCATCCCTCATGCGCACAGCGTACTCCCGATAAATTCCCGAAAGCAGCTCCTGATACGGTTCCCAATCCGCAGCAATCTGCCGTGCCGTGTAATGCTGCACACACCTCCTGTCAGGGCTGCTTTTCAACATTCTGCCTCCTTTTGGACGCTCTTCCATAGAAAACATGCAGCCGTTTTCGCAAAGTGCAGCGCACTCTCCCATCGCCTCCACGCCGATGAATGTATAGCATTTATGACGCATCCTGACATAGAAGCAGGCTCCCTGCGGCGTCGAAACATACTCGATCGCATAGAGACCTTTCTCCTGATCCTGCAAAAGTGCAAGAAGCGCACCGCGCTCAGGTATGACATCCTGCCGCACGCCTTCATGCTCTTTAAGCGGCGCTGCAGATACCGCAGAACCAACGGCAGCAGGCAGCGCGGCATTGAACGCTTCCGAGGCAGCAGGTGCCGCTGACAACAGTCCCGCAGAATCCTCAGCAAAAGGATGCACAGCAAGGGACGGTTCCGCAGAAGCGGCAGCAGGCGTTACACCCGACAACACGCGCATCAGATCCTCCGGTGCAAGGACACAGCCATGCTCCTTACAGCAGCACCCGCCGCACAATGCGCATTCCTCTCCGGGCGGATAACCGCATATGGCTTCTTCTATATTTTTCTTATTCATATTCCTCCACTCTCCGTCCCGCCTGCTTTTATAAAAGCAAAGAAAAAGCAGCCTGCATGTCGATAGTCTTTTGTAAATACGAGCCAAATGCAGAAATAGACCATTCTGTCTTCCCTTTCGGCAAAGCCGGTAAACCATGCGTCAACGACGATCCCGTGCGCCTTGCCCATTCCGGTCTTTCCATAGATCAAAACCCCCGGATCATCCTGCTCTGTCAGCATGACCCGCCTTCATTCGATTTCCCTGATGTCCCTGCGTTATGACCGCCTGTGCAGCCGCCCGACAGAAAAGCAGATGCCATCAGCAAGACTGCGGCACCGATTCTCCATTGTCCTTTTTTCATAAATTGCTCCACTGTAATGACTCATTTCCCATTCTCCTGCTCGTTGCAAATCCCGTTTTTCATTGGCAATCATACAAGAAAATGTGACCACATTACAAGTTGCGACGCGTCGCAGCTTGTAACAAAATCTATACAAATCCTGATTCAGAAAATATTTTCTATTTCCAAATTTTTTACAATCTATCATGTATCATAGATAAGTCCCCATAGATACCATCAAAATCATTTTGGATATAAGATACCATGCATTACTGCTTTTTTCATCCCTCGTTCTTCGCTCACGCCGCCGGTTTCAGTACCTGATGCTTCAGCCACCGCCCGCTTACAAAACGCCAGCCAAACAGGATACTCCTGACGGTCCAGTCCGCAAACATTCCGATCCAGACCGCCATCGGTCCAAATCCCCACGCCCTCACGAGATAAATGCAGAGCGCCACACGGCACAGCCACATCGTAGCGCTTGACGCTACCATTGAAAAACCAACATCCCCCGCTGCGCGCATACCGTACCCCGGAATAAAGGACAAAACCCACACGATTGGCTTCACGATCGTAATGGCGATCATCATTTCCATACAAAGCCTGCCGCTCTCCGCCTCCATGCCGCCAAGCAGAATGACCGGTTTTGTGAGCAGAAGCGTCAGCGCACAGCTTACCGCCAAAATCACCTCGGCATAAACCGTCAGTTTGACAATGTAATATTTCGCCTCCTCAATTCTTCCCGCGCCGATGCACTGTCCCACCACTGTCATCAGCCCGATTCCGACGCCGATCGCCCCGATTCCGTTCAGCATTTCCAAAATGATCGTCATTGCCTGCGCAGCGATCGCCGCAGTTCCCATCGTAGAAACCGTTGACTGGATCGCAAGCTTTCCGAACTGAAACATGCCGTTCTCAATCCCCGACGGTATTCCGACTGCCAAAACCATACTGATGATACGAAAGTCGGGACGGATGCGCAGATAGTTTCGGAATATGATCTCCTGACCCGGTCTTCTGAGCGCGATCAGGATCACAAGCGTGCAGACGACTCTGGAAAGCAATGTCGAGAGCGCGGCACCCGCCACTCCCATATGCAGCCCAAAAATAAAGATCGCATTCCCCGCCACGTTTCCGATATTGGAAATGACTGACACTGCCATCGGAAACCGCGAATTGCCCGCCGCACGGTAGAGCGAGGAACCCGTACTGAAAAGTGCCATGAACGGATAAGACAGCGCCGTCAGCAAAAAGTAGACAAGGCAGTCAGACATGACTTCCTTCTCCACTTTTCCAAACACCAGAGACAGCAAGGGCGCGCGAAATACGATGCAGAGCACCGTCAGTACTACGGAAATGACCGTCACCGTCAGAAACACCTGTCCCGCCGCGCGGTTGCAGCCCTCACGGTCTTTTTTTCCGAGATACTGTGCGCAGATGATGGTCGCACCGGCAGCCAGCGCCGAAAACACCTGAATGACAAGGTTATTGACAGAATCGACAAGTGACACCGCCGATATCGCCGCACTGCCGACATTGCTCACCATCATCGTATCCACCATGCCCATCAGGGAGTTTAAGAGCTGCTCGACGATTACGGGAATGAGCAGTGCAAATAACGCGCGCCGCCCGTATAACAAATGTTCCCAGTCAATCTTTGTCTTATCATAAAGCCGGAACCGACGCTTTTTTTCCACATTCATGATCTCTTACCTTTCTGCCGTCCGCCCGTTATCCGCTTTGCCAGCTATGTGTCCTGCCCGTTATCCGCTCTGCAAGATCCCTATTCTTTTCCCGCATACTTTCTCAGCTTTGCGCGAATGCGCTGCAGCGCGTTATCCGTGGCTTTCTCAGTCCTTCCTAAAATGCGCGCGATCTCGATATATCCCATGCCGGTCAGACAGAGCTCCATCACCTGTCTTTCAAACGGCGACAGCGTCGTCTCGATCTCCTGCTCCAGACGCTTGGCATCCTCGCTCTCGATCATCATTTCTTCAGGATTTTTTCCCTCATAGCTTTCGGATGCAAGCTGTTCCGACAATCTGCTGACCGCTTCCTCGCCGCCCGTCTCATACGCGTCCGCGTAAAGGGATGTATAATAGTTGAGCGGGGAATGCTTTTTCCTGCCGGATGCCTGCACCGCCGTATACATCTGTCTCGTAATGCAGAGCTGCGCAAATGTATGGAATCCCGCGTCCCGCCCGCTGTCATAATCGCGCACTGCCTTATAAAGTCCGATCATCCCCTCCTGGATCAGATCGTCATTGTCCGCGCCGAGGATAAACATGGTCTTTGCTTTGCTGCGCACGAGATTCTTATATTTTTCCATCAGATAATCCGTGATATCCGTCTCACCGTCCCGCAGGCGGTCGATCAGTTCCTCATCCGTATACCCCGCATAGTCCTCTTTCATGGACGCTCCTTTCCCGGCATAGTGTGCTAAACCTGTCTGGCAATTTGAAAGTCTGTCACATGCCAAGCCGCTGTCTGACGATCTCATAAGCAAGCACGCCCGCCGCAACCGATGCGTTCAGCGAATCAATATCGCCCTTCATCGGAATGGACGCCGTAAAATCACATTTCTCTTTCACCAGTCTGCCGACGCCCTCACCCTCGCTGCCGATCACAAGTCCGATCGGTCCTGTCAGATTCTGCCGGTACATGATCTCTCCGTCCATATCGGCACAGACAAACCAAAGTCCTTCTTTTTTTAAGTCCTCAATGGTTTTGGCAAGGTTGGTCACACGCGCGACCGGCGTATAATTCAGTGCGCCCGCCGAAGTGCGCGCAACCGTCGCCGTCAGTCCGACCGCGCGGTTTTTCGGGATAATGACGCCGTGTGCGCCCGCAAGGTTTGCGGTGCGGATGATTGCGCCAAGATTGTGCGGATCCTCGATATTATCCAGCAAAAAAACAAACGGCGGCTCGTTTTTTTCTTTTGCCTTCGCCAGAATCTCTTCTACCGAAGCATATTCATACGCCGCCGCGACCGCGATCACGCCCTGATGCTTTCCTGTCCCGGAAAGCTGGTCCAGGCGCTCTTTCGTCACATATTTTAGCAGAGTATCCTGCTTTTTGGCTTCCCGTTTAATGGAAAGAACGGGACCGTCCTGACAGCCGTCCAGTACATAAAGC
>Ga0183011_10363_pt1 | contig 28783 bp, 36 predicted proteins | sample NAcewD2O_March_FD_122322 | JGI IMG/M metagenome (GOLD analysis project Ga0183011, IMG submission 122322) | Mouse cecal microbial communities from Vienna, Austria - N-Acetylneuraminic amended D2O_March | ecosystem: Host-associated > Mammals > Digestive system > Large intestine > Cecum | place... | reverse complement strand
TATTATTTGTTTGCTCATTCCCGGTCAACTAATAAACCTGTTTACTCATGTGCCGGAAACAATTCATACCGGGGAAATTGCACTCCGTGTTATTAGCGCAGGCTTTCTTGTTTCAGCTATTTCTGTAACTTCATCAGGTGCGTTAGAGGGATTAGGAAAGGGTATGCCGTCATTAATTATCTCTCTATGCCGTTATATTATCATTATCATTCCGTCCGCATTTTTGTTTAGCAAACTTTTTGGCGCAATCGGCGTATGGAATGCTTTTTGGGTGGCTGAATTTATTACAGCAATTATTTCATTTTTTATTTATCACAGAACACGTTAAATGATAGAAAACCTTTTATTAGAAAGTCCGTTTTTCTTATTAACAGAAGTTTGATTACCTCAAAAAACAAAAATCCCAAAACCCCGGTAAAATCAAGGGTTTCAGGATTCATTAAAGTAGCGAGAGGGGGATTTGAACCCTCGACACCGCGGGTATGAACCGCGTGCTCTAGCCAACTGAGCTATCTCGCCATAGAATATGGGACCTATAGGGCTCGAACCTATGACCCTCTGTTTGTAAGACAGATGCTCTCCCAGCTGAGCTAAGATCCCATATGAATGATATAGATTAGAAATCTGTATGCAGATCTTCGATCTGTATGCAGACCTCTGATCCGCATTGCAGTTTTGTATTTGCAGATAGCGATTGTCAGATAAGATTTCTACAGGACTGTAGGGGAATCTTCCTTACAAAAGCCGCATACAAACGCCTGACTGCATTGCCTAGTATACAATCATGGCGGGTGCTTGTCAAGCACTTTTTTGAAAATCCCTGATACCCCATCCCTGATCCCTTTACTTTTTGAAAATCCTTCATTTTACAATCCCGTAATTTCAAAAGTATTTGCCGGAATTCTTTTCTAATTCTCCGCACCTGCGACAAGAAGCTGTTCCACGATTTCGGTATAACCCGCCTCTGATGCATAGTATAGCGCGCTGTGCTGGTCGTTATCCACGGCGTTGACATTTGCGCCCGATTCGATGAGCATGGCGGTAAAGTCGTTTTTGGCGTTCCGCGCTGCCAGGATCAACGGAGTCTGACCGTCGAATGCTTTCTGATCAATGCCCGCGCCGGCTGTAAGGAGCGCTTTTCCGGTAAAGAGATCGCCGTTTATCGCAGCGATGTGCAGAGGATAGACACCGTCGTGGTTTGCAATATCCGTTTTCGCACCGGCGGAAAGGAGCAGCTCTGCGATCATTAAGTTGGATTTGCGGACAGTCAGCAACAGGGGCGATTCGCCGTCGTCGTTTAACTTGTTGACGCTTTCGGGGTCTTTTTCCAAAAGAACTTTGACAACCTCGCTCTGATCGTTCCAGCATGCGTGGTGAAGCGGCGTATTGCCATAGGAATCGGCGTGGTCTTCTTTCGATGCAGAGAGCGCTGTTACCAGTTCCCGCAGTCCGGCAGCAGTCGCGTAGTCGATTGCCATACGGTTTGAGTTATCCTTGATCGAAATATCAATATCCGGATGCTGAATCAGCTTTAGGGCAGCATCCGTCTTGCCTTTCTGCGCGAGCACCATCAACGGGGTCACGCCGTTATTGTCGGTGCAGTTTACATCCGCACCGTTCTCGGTCAGCATGGAAATGATCTGCGCATTGCCGCTGTCTGCCGCAAAATGCAGCGGCATGCGGTTTTTCTGATTGGCGAGGTTGACGTCTGCGCCGTTCTCTATCAGCAGCTTTACCAGATCACGTGAACTTTTTAAGCAGGCATAGATCAGCGGCGTGTTACCGGTCTCGTCACGCTTATTGACGTCTATGCCGCCGCGTTTCAGGAAGGTCAGTACCACGCTTTTTTGATTATTTTTGCATGCCTGTAAGAACATATTGTCTAACTGCATAATGAATCTCCTTGTCTTGGTAGTATGGTCAATATGGTATGTAGGAGCAAAAGCGTCGCTGCCGTTGGTCATGCATCCATCATCATTTCGATCGCATCCGAAAAACCGCGTCCAGCAGCAAGATCCATCGCAGTCTCGCCTTTGTTATTTTGGATCGCGGCATCGGCGCCGGAACGCAACAGATAGCGTACAACCTTTTCGTTGCTGTTTTTGCATGCCAAAAGAAGAGGTGTGTTGCCGTCGCTGTCCTGAACGTTTAATTCTGCGCCAGCCTTGATCAGTGCTTTATCCGAGTCTCCGATCGCAAGCACAGCCAGATGAAGGGGGCGCTTACCGTCGTTGCCTGTGGCTTCGATATTGGCTCCGCACTCGATCAGCTTCAGCGTGATCGAAAGATTATCATAAGCATCCGCCTTGTCAAAGCTGTCCCGGCTGTCGGTCAGGGAACGAAGCAGAACCGTGTAGCCTGCGGAGTCGGTAAGTTCGTATTCTTTTAACATTGAAAGGATCTCGCATTTCCGGTCGAATATGGGATGATTAAACTGCCGCTGCTGGAAAAAACGGAACGGATAGCGGATCAGGGAAAAGATCGGCGGGTTGCCCTTGGCGTCGCAAAGCGTTTCGTCCGCACCTGCTTCAAGCAGCATTTTGGCGATCTCTACATTTCCGTGACGGCATGCCAGTGCAAGCGGAGTCACACCGTCCATTTTCAGCCAGTAGCTGTTGCCGCCGACAGGAGATGTGCCCTGGATATTGACATCGGAGCCGCTGTCTATGAGTGCGCGGGTCAGCCGTATGTGATTGTGCATGGCGGCATACATCAGCGGCGAAATGCCGAACCGGTCTGTCTTATCTAAAAGAGAAAGATCGTAGTGCTTTGCGAGATAAACTGCTGTTTCGAGTTCTTCTTCCGTGCCGCTGTCATTCGGGCTTTGTTCTCTCCATACATTTTTGGGCAGATAATCGGAGTCCTTATATTCTTTTTTTGCCGCGAGCAGCAAAGCGTTATCACCGTCGCTTGTTTCGGAGTAGATATCCGCGCCGAGTTCCACGAGCTTTCCAATGACTGCGGGAGAGACCCAGTCTGTTACCGCCTTTAAGATCAGGCAGTCTTTTTTGAGCAGCTTTGTGTTGATATCAAAGCCCTTTGAGATCAGATATTCCACGAATTTGGTATCCGTTTTTTCCGTACGCAGGGAACGAAGGGCGAGTTCGACGACCGCTTCGAGATCGTCGTCATCATAAAAATCGATTTCATTCAGGTGTTCTTCCATGATCGGAATCGCACCATAGCATTCAGCGGGATCGCCGCCCCTGAAAAAGCACATTTCCAACTGCTGTTTGAGTGCATGATCCATAGTTAGCCTCCATGCTACGACTGTATTTTAGGAGTAGCGAATGGCTTAAGTTTTGGCGTAGCTCAAAACTTTTCTCCTGTCCGGCTTTTATTTGGTAAAAGCTGCGCCGGTCCACGGTGCTGTATGTGAAAATACTAGCACTTTGAGAGTGCGAAGTCAAGGAAGCGGGGGCTTTCAGGACGGGAACCTCAGGGTTGAAAAGTTTTTGCTTTACATTTCATGCTAAACATATTATAATAAAATTGTTTTAGAGAACGGAATAATTGTTTTATGGAAATGCGCAGATATAGTTCATTGGTAGAACACCAGCTTCCCAAGCTGGGGAGGCGGGTTCGATTCCCGTTATCTGCTTCACGGCAAAAGAGCCGGAAAACCGCAGGGGACATTGCAGAGTCAGCGGTTTTCCGGCTCTTTTGTGTCTAATTTTATAACGTGTGTTTATATGCTAAAACGCTAAATTTTGCAATTTTTTGTCATGAAATTTGTCACGAAAAAGGTTAAGAAAAAAGAGTTCTTTGCAGTTTTTCCGCAGCGTCCCTCTTTGCACGTTCCTCTTTGTCCAACATCGAGTGCCGATAGACGGTCTTCATGATATGATCAGTTTCCCATCCGCCGAGACGGAGGATGTCAGCGTCGGGAACGCCGAGTGAGGACATCCGGCTTGCGAAGTAATGGCGGAGCTTGTGAATAGAAAAGCGGGGGATGCCAAGTTTATCCTGCGTGTCGAACAGAAAACATGTGATCCGGTTAGGATGCCCTTTGTATACATATCCCTGATCCCTGATCTTCTCGGCAATATCTTCCGGTATGATGATCTCCCTTGTACTTGCGGTGGTCTTTGTGGTCTTGACCAGCCAGTTCTTATTTTCATCCTGTACCTTTGCCTTGTTGATTCTGATGACATCGCCGTCAATATCATCTATGGTAAGGGCACATATCTCTGATCGGCGCATCCCATAGCAGGCTAATATAATTGGTATTTCATATTCCGTCCCCTTTGAATGCTGTAGTATAAGTTTAACGTCCTCATCAGAGGGGATATAAGGCTCATTTTTGAGCTTTTGAGGCAAGGTGGTAGAAAGTCTAAGGTGAGGGCAAAAAGTGCCTAGAATCGCAGATATGAAGCCGTGGTGGTTACGTACGGTCTTTGGACTGTGATTTTTCGCCATCCGGTTGATTTCTTCTTGCACATCTAAGGCGGTAATGTCGTGGATGTTCTGGGATAAGAATGCATCGGTGATTTGGCGCAGGATGGTCTTGTAGCCCTTTATCGTACTGGGCGAAAGAACGTTGCGCTTGGATTCGATGTAATCTTCAGCAGCACGTTCAAAGGTCATGGCAGTATGCTTGTCAGACGCATTTTCGAGAAGATCAGCCATTGCGAGCATGGCTTCCTTTTGCGTGGGCTTAGAGTCAAATGTGACAGAATATACCTTGCCTTTGTACATTTTGCGGACTCGGTAGGAGCCGGAAGGGAGTTTTTCGATTTTCATATGCGTTACCTCATGCTTATTCAAGGTTTTTTCGTTGTTCCCGTTCAAGCTGTTGTATGCTTTTTTCAGGTGTGGGCAAATCTTCCGGCATTGTGCCACCGAGTCTTTGAATCGTGTTTCTGACTTCCGCCCCGACTTCATAATGTGCTTGATTTGCTTTAGATTTTCCCTGAATATTCTCGCGCCGTAATTTAGATTCTGTCTGGGTAGCACGGAAGAGGTTTGCAGCGAGTTCCTCATATCCCATATGATCTAATATCTTTTGACTCTTTTTTAGACCTTTTCGTTCGTGGATTTCTTTTGCACCTAATCCGCCATATAATCCTTTATAACCATAATTTTGAAAAACAGCGTAGTCTTTGGCAGTTTCAACACCGGAATCTTTAGCGGCGGCAACAAGCATTTTATTGTGTTCAATCATTTCATGACGGATAGCGAGACGTTTTGCGTCTTCATCCAATTCGTCAAAGTGTTCAATAAGTTCCTGCTGTCTAGTTTTGATTGCAAAGTAGGATTGTCCGAGAGCAATAACTTTTTTTCGTGGATCGCCATTTTGAACGATCAAATAGCAAGCGTAGCGAGAAAGTTGCATGTCTCCTATCTCTTTAACACCGCCATTAGGCATGGGGGATGTTTTGCCAACGTTGGCAAAATGTTCAATTATAGTATTTCCGCTGTTTTTACAGGAATCTTTTGCTTTTTCTATCACTTCGCAAAATCTGCGCCATTGTTTGTACTCCAATGCAATTTGCATTTCTCTTGCATACCAAAATTCTTCACCATACTCATTAACATGCCGTATAGATTCAAAGAGCGATTCGGTGTAGTTTGCTTTCTCTTCATGCGAGAGTGCTTTAGAAAGAACTCGTTCTGATAAAGCTTGCAGTTGTTCCTCAAATTCTTTTTCATTCATATGCATTATCCTCCTAAAAAATGGTAACAAAAAGACCCCGTATCGCTACGAGATCCTAAGCGACAGGACAGTAGCTATAACTCAATGGTCGTACTGGAAGCAGATCCTTTGAAGTCATCTACAAACTTATGTGCGGATTTCATAGCAGATCCGATCTCAAAGCCAATATATTTTACATCAGGTGACTGGTAAGTGATGATCAGATAGTTATGTACTTCATCTTTGAGCTTCTTCTTTTTGGCACGTCCGCCGATTACTGCGCCAAGCGTACCAAAAAGATATGCGCCTGCGATCGCGCCGCCGGTGCTGGAAACGTATTGTTCCTGAAGCTCTCTTTCTGTTTTAATGCTGATGTCCGTGATCTTCGACTTTTCAAGCTCAAAGTTCATAGCACCGGAAGAAAATGAAAATCTGTCATCTGTAGATGTGATCGTACAGACCATATTTTCGGCAATAGGAAGACCATTTACATGCGTCATGGTGCATGTATTGATTGCGTTTTCCTGCTGGGCAATCCATTCGGACCTTTTTTCGGCACGCTGCTGTTTCTTCTCAATACTTTTTTCGCTTGGTTTGCGCAGAAACAGGAGGCAGGCGATGCCGGCGGCAAGAGTCAAAATGATATATTCGGTTTTGTGGGAATCTGCGACGAAGAGAATGATTCCGCCAAAGCAGATAATTCCAGCCCAGACAGCGAGTATGGTTTTTGCAAGAGATCGTTTTGTTTTCATTTTAGTACATCCTTTCGCATAGGGTTTATAGGTTAAAAAATCAATACTTTACAGTAAATTTAGTGAAAAATCTTTCATTCCTGAAGTGAAAAGTTCAATTATTGAACTTTCCGTTGCGACGTCGCAACGGCATGCTACCCGCTTACTGGTATCTGCTGACAACTTGAATCAAGCGCTCTTTATATAAATATAGGTCATTAAGAGAGTCCAAGTAAATACGCTCAAAGGATTTATCCTCGTTTGGAATAAACAGTTGCATACGCTTACGATCCAAATTTAAGCGGCAAATTGGTTTGCGGTTATTATCCTTATAGAGGATGCCAAAGTAGCTTTCAGTGTCACGGTAAACTACGTCTTGCACATCTACGCAGCCGGCAAGAAGTCCGCGGACAATATAAAATGACTGCAGCTCTTCCTCCGTTGTAATTATTTTTGAGGAATCTTCTGATAGACCGTCTTCCGGTACCTGATCATTTGCTTGCCCTGAATCGCTGTTTTTTGCATTTTCTGTGTTAAGAGCGGAAGAAATTTTTTGATTCAGCAATTCGTTTATAAACGAGTTAAAGGACTTTTTGATTATGGGATTGAACTTTTCTATTACTTTTTGGTTCTTTTGACCGTCATAGATGGAGCTTAAAACAAATTTCACAAAATCATCAGACGGATTATCAAGCTCTGATTTCAATAAGTCTTTAATAAGGTTTGTGTATTTGAGTTCGGATGCCGTGCTAAAGATGCTGTCCTTATCAAATTCAACCTTACAAAACTTTTTAAGAGAGGGGATTAAGGAATCCTTAATATTTTCAAGATCAAGCTCCATAAAGGGGGTCAGATCCATTTTATTAGATTCGTCTAAATCGGTATAAAATCTGTAGATAAGTCCGTTTGTAAGGATTCCGAATTTGGCGGTTGTGGTGCCAAAGTACCGAAAAAGTTGTGAAGAATGCTTATCAAGAGTATCAGTACATGACTTACACTCAATTAAAATGACGGGTTCGCCGTTGATAATAATGGCATAATCGACACGTTCTCCCTTTTTTATACCAACATCTGCGGTATATTCAGGACAAAATTCAGTTGGATTAAATACGTCATAACCAAGGAACTGAAAAAAGGGTATAACCATAGACATCTTAGTTGCTTCCTCAGTCGCAATGTTGTTTTTGATAGTCGAAACTCTTTCAGATAATTGAACCAAATCTTCACTGAATCCCATAAATGAATCCTCCTTTTGTATAAAATTGTTAAGATTTACAGTTTATCGACGACACGCCCCATGCAGTTTGATTCTTCTGTGAGCTTGATGTTCCCGTATTCTTTGTTTAGCGAAATTAGTTCGCCGTGTCCAAGCTTTTTTACATATGCTTGTCCACCTACATTAAATATTCCAATCTCACCAATGTCAACTTCACAGGACGGCTCAATCAGGAGCATATCTCCGTCGGAGTATGTAGGTTCCATGCTGTGTCCGTTGACCTTTACGGCATAGGCAGCACGTTTGTATTTGGGATCGTTCGGTATCGTGATACGTTCAGGATAGACATCATCAAATATGACTTGTCCGGTACCGGCAGATACGCTGTGATAATACTCAATTAGGCGCCTCGTGCTGCTGGTAGATGGAAGTTCTACGATGGTAGAAGCAGATTGCTTTAATTGATTTGCGATAGAGTATTCTCTATCAAGAATTGTATCAACGACCGTAGCCCCGTCAGGAGAATATTCGGATATCAAGCGATATTTTTCTATACGATCATATTCTGATTTCTTCAAAGGATAAGATTCTGTTTTTTCCCTGTCATCAGTTAGTCCTAGTAAATAATCACAGGATACATTAAAAAAATCAGACATCTGTTTCAAAAATGTATGCCCGGCTTCGCGTTCATCTGTTTCATAATTTCTAAGCGTAGTTTCTGGAATGTTTAATTTTTCTGCAAAACTTTTTCGAGTCGTATATCCATTCTCTTTTCTTAGTTGAGTTAATCGATCACCAAAAGTCACATCAGCACACCTCCTAATGCTGATTATATGTAATATATTACAAACTGTCAATATCAAAAAACCCAAAATGAGCAAAAAATTACAACAAAAGCATTGACAAAATCTCAATACGGGATTATCGTATAAGAAAAAAGCCCGTTTTGAGCAGAAAGGAGAGAAGAATGCTTACTAATATTGAAGCTGAAAGAGTCCGTTATCGTCTATCTAAAGAGGATTTAGCAAAGAAACTTAATGTATCGGTTAAAACCTATTATAACTGGATTAACGAGGAAACGGATGCACCTATATCAAAGCTTGTCATTATGGCAAGGATGTTCGGGACAAAAGTAGATTATCTGATAGAGGGCATGTCGGGAGTCCCAGAAAATATTGAATGTTTGAAAGGAGAAAAACGATCATGAGTAAAAAAGAACAGATTATTGAAAAAATGGACAAATTGATTGAGACATTATCTAAAAACAAAAAAGAGCAGACACGGGAAGAAATGCAGCGGAACATACGTGCGGCAAGTAATGAAAAAATACTCCGCCGGCAGATTGAAATGCTGACAGAGTATTCAAGAACGTTCGGTGTGGATAGCGCGCCGGAAGCAAATGCAGCGATTGCTTCATTGTATAGAGCTTTAGCCGAAGCTAAATGTCTCTTCTTTGTGAGAGTCTTTGTAGCGCTTCTCGGACTCGGCTACTTGATTAAGCGTTTCCTGATAAAGAGAATATAGCTCATCAATAGATAAGGACTTTGTGTCCTGATTCATGAGGTGTAATAAGGTGACGTTTTCAACATGGTTGCTCATAAGAAATGCTCCTTTTCTATTTTGTAGTTATGAAAGATATTACCATAATAAGAAAAATATTACAATGGCAAACAAGACGAAAGGGGAAGAAAAGAGTAGGAGAATGAAGATAAGAGAAATACAAAACTGGATTCAAGAAGATTATTTGAGTGGAAGGATGCTGTTGCCAAGAGTAATGTGCATTATTTCAATCATTATCAGCATTATTTCCATTGTTATTTCAGTAATGCTAATATGCTCGCGGTGAGGAGTTGTAGACAGAGGGAAATGCATAGGAGGCACTAAGGATGTTGTTAACAGATGAGGGTTTAGACCTGATAGAGCATCAAGCTGATAAGATGAAAAACGTCAAACTGATGTTACAGATTCAGACACTTAGGGAAATACGAGAGTTAAAGAGATTACTGAAAGCACATAAGGATTCCGGTAATAGCAGCAATTCATACAATGATGCAGATTGTAAAGAAGGAGAGGATGGAAATATGGAAAAGTTGGACAAGACAATAGAGGTGCTTTGTGATCGGGTCAAAGTAGCAAGTGATAATGCGAGAATTTGTGACGTGGCAGAGTTGACAAAAGCTCTAGCTGATTTAGTAACAGCTAGAGCTAACATGGAGTTGTCTATTCGCTTTGCTCAAAGCGGTGGAAGCGCTGATGATCGCAAGAGACGGGATGATGCAGAAGATGACAGTTGGATGCCGGAGAAAGTAGTTACTGAGCTGACGGATAAAGTCAATCTTGCGACAGGCACAATCCTTCGTACTCTGTAACGGCAAAATTACTACTTCTATAGATAGTGCGGCGTGTAAGAAGGGAGGTAAATAAAGATGATGGGTACTGACAAGATAAATTCGATCATTGAAACCATGCAGGGGATCACTTATTTAGAGTGGCAAAAATTGAAGCATGTGATTGATGTGAGGTTTGCGAGCGAGGCTGCCAAAAGGAGCAATGAGATCACCATGGAAAGCCCCGCTGACATTATGGATTCATACAGGCAGTTATTCTGAAACTGTCTTAGAAGGTATAGGAGAGGACGGAGGCAATGTCATACATTTGTTCCGCAATTAGTGTTATTATTGGCAGTTTTATCGGACATATGCTTTACGATATCTGCAAGGTACATAAATCCCATATGGGGAGGAAAAGGGAGCATGGAAAGAGTAAAAAGTGATCTTGAAAAAGAGATAGCCGCAATCTTCAAAGAACATGTGGAAGAAGACAGGCAAGGTGACGTTGCGGGCGTTATTGATGGAGTTATTGGAAGTTGTTTTCGGCAGTTGGAGACGGGGAACCGGTCGGAAAAATACCCATCGCTCGGATATACACAGAAAGCAGAAAACAAGGAAAGGGCAGCAAATATCATCGACGGTTTCTTATGGGCTATGGATGCTGCCGGGATGATAAGTAAGGAAAAGAGATCAGAAATGCAGGATCAGCTTCTAGCATTACAGTTTTCCAAGCAGGGCGATGAAGTGGCAACTTGAACGTAAGTGATATGCAGATGGAAGGGAGGGATCAGAGTGCCGAGGGTATCAATCAACAAGAAAAAATATCTTATGACGGACCTGCGCGAGTGGATAATCGGAAGAATGGACACGCTCGGTAAGAATCAGGCATACATGGGTGCGGCGCTCGGAATCTCCCAGCCGGCATTTGGGAAACGCCTGCATGAAGCAAAATTCACAAATGAGCAGTTATACATAATATTCCGGGAGTTAGAAGCAACAGATGAAAACATTCTGCGTTTAATGCGATTGTGAAAAACTTTCATGTTGCGTCCAAAATGGAAAAAAGTTCTTTCATACTATGATATATAAAACATATTAGGGAAGAGACTTAAAGAAGGAAAAATAGAATATCCAATATCGAAATTGACCCTGTTCTGAGCGCTGCCGTATCAGACGGCGTTCAGAACAGGGTCAATTATCAGCGACGGCGTTTTACAAGACATTTAGCAGGTGGAGCAAAAAAACCAAAGACAAGAAATATAGCCAATATTGGACTGGTTTTTGATAGCCCTACAAAAAACATCCACATAGCATGCAAAGAATCCTGTATTAACGCAGACATGTCAATAATATTTGCGATCATTTAGACGACACCTCCTTTCAAATAGATTGTAATTTTATGATACCACATGGACAACTAGACATAAAGCTTTTTATAAAAATTTTAGAAAGTATACGAAAAGGAAAATCGAAATGGAACAAATTCATCTTAAGCTGACAGGAAGGAGTGGAAAACATGCCCTATATACATAGCGAAATGATACCCGAAGGGACAGCATATTATCATGCGAAAAGGAGAAAAAGGCGGACAAAAATAATCAGGAACCGCATGAATTATCAAAGGAAGCTGCGCCGGACCGCGATAACAAGGCGCGTCATCCTTCTCTTATGCATTGCCGCGGCTGCGGGTGCGATTATTGGCGGAATGATTGGCTACGCCACAGGAAAGTACGCGGCATGCACGGAAAAAGAGACGGGACAGGCTTATAACGGAATGACAATCGAAACAGAAAACACAGAACGGGAGGGAAAAACAGGATGATTCAGGCAATAAATCAAGAGGCGCATATGAGACTGAAATGCGCGGGGGAAGAATTGCGGCAGATCGCAAAGACAGCATGCGCAGAGGTACATAAGACAGCGCAGATTGTCATACAGAGCGACCGCAGCAGGAAGCAGAAGGAATGCATCGGGCAACTTAACGGCATGCTCGGAACAATCAGAAAGAAAACGGACATAGATGGGATCACGCTTATGGCAGGCGTTGCGCTTGGGTATGCAAATGCGATGTGGCATTTGGAACTGATGTCGGAAAAGGAAATGGATGATGTAGCCGGCGTGATCGAAACGGAAGCCGGGAATGCGATTCGCAGAGTGGAGATGAGATCACAATGCGGGGTGAGACCATGCAGGAAACAGGGGGAATGATCCCATGAGGACGGCGAAAGAGATACGGGAAGAGATATTCCGGCAGGCGGAAGTATTTGGTGAACATTACAGAGAAAAGAACTGGGCGCAGGCAAAATATGCATATGACGCTGCGCGTATGATGTCAGTATTTGCTGCGCTGGACGAGGACGACAGGATAAAGCTGTTCGGCAGCCGGGCGTACCGGGACGACGACGAGCAGCCGACAGAGGGATTATTCAACGAAGGGGAGGTGGAGAAGGTGTATCTGGAATGTATCAGGGCGAATCAGACACGGGAATTCAGCAGGTATCCGGGGGCACCGTAAACAAAAAAAACAGTCCGCGGGGGAAACCGCGGACCGGTGACCGAAGCCACATCTCATATACATTTATATTATACGGGCAGAGGTCGGAAAAGTCAAGGAAAAAAGGGAGTTTCGGGCTCCCTTGTGTTCTTGCTAAAACTATTATCCATAGGACAGGGAGAGAATATGCCATACATCATTGAAACGTGTGTGGCAGGAAAAACGTTCGAAGTATGTAAATATTATTCCTACAGGTTCCATGTTAAGGGAGAAAAACGGAGTGGAAAAGAGATCCCGACCTCAGAGGCACAGAAGCGGGTAAACCAGCGCAAGGCAGCCAAGGACTTAAGACGGCTGATGAATGCAAACTTTGAAGACGGGGACCTGCTTGTGAGGCTTGATTTTTTCAGAGAGAATGCGCCGCCGGGAAGCAGGCAGATGCAGGCAATGATAAAGAAGGCCATCAGGAAGATGCGGACGGAGTTCAGAAAGATCGGAAAGGATCTCAGGTATATCTATGTCAAGGAAATCGGCAGACGCGGCGGAAGACATATCCATATGATGATGTCAAAGTGCGATACGGATCTGCTGATGCGGTGCTGGCCATACGGTGGGATTCATGTGGATCCGCTGATCTCAAACGGACAGTACCGGAAGATTGCGGAGTATTTCATCAAATATGCCGTTAAGACGGAAGAAACCGAGGGTGAGCTGATCGGAAAGCGGTGGTACGCATCAAGGAATCTGATCCGACCGGTAGTGAGAAAGAAGATCCTGAAGGAGAATAAGTTCCGGAAACGAGTGAGGGAGAAGAAAGGCTATTATCTGGAAAAAGAATCTCTCAAGGAAGGAATATCAGAACGGACAGGCTTCGAATATTTTTCCTACACACTGATCAAAGGGAAGCAGCATGTGAGAGGAGAATGAATGTGGATATCGTAAACATCTATACATACACGGGCGCAACGGGACCGCGCAGGCAGAATGCCGCATTCACATACGTTATTGAGACAGATACGGTAAAAGGTCCTGCAACATTATCGAAAACAGAATATGAGGAAGACATCACGGAGAATCAGGCAGAGCTCCGGGTACTGCTCGCGGCGCTGCACAGGCTGCGAAGACCGTGCATGGTCAATATCTATACGGATTCGTGGTATGTCGCGGCGGGGTATGAGAAGAAGTGGGTGGAGCGCTGGAAAGAAAACGGATGGAAAAACGCAAAAGGCGAGCCCGCAGCGAACAGGGAGGAATGGCAGGAAATGGCGGAATTACTAGGTACGCACGTCTTTCAGTTCTTTGTGGGCGTAAAGCATTCCTACTATGCGTGGATGCAGGCGGAGACGCAGAAAAGGAGGGAGTCATATGTATGAGCGTTTTGGAGAATTTGACAGTGCAGAAGAGATCAACGAGACGGCGGTCAGCCTGAGACGGGAAGGAGACAGGGAAAGCCTGAATGTACTGGCGGCGGAAAACGGGATAGACAGCGACGTTGTTGAGGTATTCTGGCAGGGTGAGATGCTTTACCTGTGTGATGAGATGTCGGCAGCGATCGGTAAGATCGATGTAGAGGCAAAAGAAGTCAGGTGCGCGGAGATCATGGAGGACTGGGTGCAGTATATAAAGGCGCAGTGTTTTGAAAAGCCGGAGGTAGCGCGGTCAGTCAGAAAGAAAGGAAAGAGCCTTGCGGGGTGCATCGCAGATTTATTGAAATGGAGCTTCCAGCATCAGGTGGAGGTTGATGAGGGCATCATGAAGGCAGCAGGCGTGACTGCGGGGAGATGTACGCTTGGCATACCGGGCATGGCAACGGCAAAACAGATCATCACGGCATATTATCTTGGAAAGAAGGTGCAGAAGTGAAGCGGAAATCCATTGAGAAGATCCCGTATATGGGACTGCGGAAAGTGAAGCGGGGAAAAGCCGTGGAATATGTGGCGGTAACCGGAACCTATGAGATTGGCGGGAAAGACCATCTGTTTATCGAGGTATACAGAAACAGCCGGAAATGCAAGACGGTGCCGAAAGTGCGGATCGTGCTTACAAAGAATGACTTTGGAACCTTCTTTCCGGAAGGCGGTGTGTGGAGCACGGAAAAAGTCGATATTGGCAGCTACATAAACAGTTTCCTGATCTGGCGTAGGGGCGAAAACAAAGTCAGGTCAAGGGATGCTATGGATCACGAAAGAAATATCATGCAGTCTGATCAGGATCTGCAGATATTGAAGAAGTTTACGGATAGAAGCGAGTTTGTGGATGACGGAAGATGGTGGGATCATATACAAGCATGGCAGGACGGTATCACTCATGCAAGGAATCGTGCGCAGCGGGACAGAAAAAGAGAGAGAAGGGAACGGGCGCTGAAAGACCGGATAGAGAACACGCCGGTGCTTCCGGAAAAAGAAATTTTGGAGTATGCAGATCAGGAGCTGTTTGGCAGCAGGCACTATTTGTATTACAGAAAACATAAAAGCAGGGCGGAACTGGCGTGTACCAAATGCGGCGGCGTCGTGGATGCACGGTGGAAAGAAGGAATGTCTTATGAATCCCAGTTTGAACGGATGATAGAGGAACCAAAACGCGGATTTACCGGAAAATGTCCGCTTTGCAATGAGATGGCGGAATATCTGCCTGCCGGACATGTGAAAGAGGGAAATAGTCAAAAAATCCATCTGTTTATCGGGCAGAAATATAAGGATGGCATCGTGATACGGTATTTGGAGGTCGAGAAGGAGTATCATCTCGATGTGACAGAGGATAATGGACGGGAAAAGCTGCACGGTGCTTATGAAGAGCTGTCGGGGATTGAGATCGCAAGGGCATATTTCGAACAGGGTAAGAAATTGCAGATAGATTATCATAAACATAATCCGTGGAAGGGTGAGGATTTCTGGGACGATTGCAATCTATACGGCAATGCCAATATCAATGTAAAAGCAGGGGTGGTCATGCCGGAGACCTATACCAATATGCAAGGAACTTTTCTGCAATACAGCGCAATGGAAGAGTACCAAAAGGTAGCAGGCGACATAAATCCGATTAACTATTTGGAAAGGTACATACATACCCCGCAGATCGAAATGCTGGTTAAAATCGGGCTTACAGGGGTTGTGGACGAGCTGATGAAATATCATTACGGGATTGTGGCGGATGAAAACGCACAAGATGCAGGCACGTTTCTCGGTATCAGGAAAGAACGGGTAAAGCAGCTGATTAGCCATCACGGAAAATTGAATATGCTGGATGTGATGCAGTGTGAAAAACGATTCGGGGCGAACCTGACGGAAGGACAGATTGAGAAGCTTGCAATATTGGATATCAAACGGTTGGGTCAGATACGGGAGTACATGAGTATACAGAAGTTCCTGAACAGGGTGGAGAAATATGCAGGCGTGGAAATCTGTGAAGAACTGTGCGGAAGGGCACATAACAGGATCCAAAATGTAGCAGGTGAATATCTCGATTATCTATCGATGCGGCGGAATCTGGGATATGACATGCAGAATACGGTTTACCTGTTTCCGCGGGATTTGGAAAAGGCTCATGACAAGATGGTGGCGGAAACGGCTGAGAAAGCGGATGAAACAAAGATCATGCGTGTCAATAGAGAATATACGCTGATCAGGAAGAATTACAGGAAACTTCGCAGGAAGTTTTACTATGAAGATGAAGACTATCTGATACGGCCGGCAAGGGATGCGGGAGAGATCGTATCAGAGGGCAGAATCCTTCATCACTGCGTGGGCGGTGCCGATTATTTGAACAAGCATAACGAGGGTATCAGCACGATCCTGTTTTTACGTAAAAAGGAGAATCCGGATGTTCCGTATATCACGGTCGAGATCGGAAATAACGGAAATATCATCCAATGGTACGGAAGATGTGACAAAAAGCCTGATAAAGACCGGATGCAGAGGTGGATTGACGCCTATGAGAACAGGCTGAAATACGGTGCCGCGGCAGCAGGTGACGGGATGCTGATGGTTACGGCTTAGGAGAGGGAAAACAAGAAGGGAGCAGAAATGGAAGAATATACACAGATCACGCTTGATGAATGGATGCAGTGGCGGGAGGACATCAGAAAGAAGCTGGCGGAGACGGCGGGGAACTTCGTGCATATCGGTTACAGGCTGAAACAGATCCGCGATTCGGGGATGTATGATGGGGCGGCTGACATATTCGGATTTGCGGAGAAAGAATATGGACTGAGTGCAAGCACCGTATCACGGTTTATTGCGATCAATGAAAAATACAGTGAGGGCGGAAACTCCTTGGAGCTGAAAGAGGAATATAAGGGATTTTCTTCTTCCAAACTGGCGGAAATGCTGACATTACCGGACAGCGAGATACAGCTGATCACGGAAAAGACGACGATCAGGGAGATCCGGGAGCTAAAGAGCTTTAACAGAGAGGAAAAGGCGGAATATGAAGAGAGCGGAAATGCCGGGGAAGCCGATAAAGACTGGGTCGGGCAGGCTGTCGGGGAACCACGTCAGGGCAGCGCTGATACACCGCTTGGAATGTGCCTGATCGACTTTTTCCGGGATAAAAAAGAGACGTTGAACCGTGTGATGGAATGTCTGAGGCTGGAAGAGCCGGATTATAAAGAAATGGCGGAGCTGATGGCGCCGACAGGACAGACATCCCACCGCAAAGGCATCGTATTTCTGTTCTTTTATGACTGGATCATGGGTGTAAAGTATAAGCTGATGACGGAGCCAGAACCGGTTTCCATGACATGGCAGGATTTCTTGGAGATCGTCCGCGACATTTTCAGCGGGTGCGCCGATGAAGATGTGTGGACGGACTTCTACGGGGATGATGAGGCAAGTTCTGTTGCGACGTCGCAACAGGAAGAAGGTGAGCCAGAAGCGGATGGAGGGAAACAGCAGGCTTCGGACCAGACAGGTGAAGAAGACGGTGAAACGGCTGCAGATCCCGAAACTACTAGTACGGAGGGGCTGTCAGACGAAAGCGTGGAAGACGCGGCAGCAGGACAGGACGATGCGGAGACGGAACAGACGGTTACGGACAGGGCGCCTGATGAGGACAGGCATGAAAAGCGCAGTATTGCTGAACAGAAGAAGGAGCAGAAAACGGATACCGACACAGAAGAAGAGGAGAAAAAACAAGCTGAAACCCTGCACACCCTGAAAATGCTTGAAGGCTATTACATCTATCTCTTTGATGACGAAAGAGAGATCTTAAAGCGTATGTTGGAAGATTGTAAGCGTCGTAAACGCGAATATGGCTTTGACGATGTCGGGTCGACGTTATAAAGGAGGCGGACACTATGACACATGAGCAGGCGATAAAGATAAACAAACGGAGAGGGAATATTTTTCCAATCTGGTATATTGAGCAATTTGCGGAAGAATGGGATGCGCTGGTCTCTAAATTAAAAGCGTGCGGAGCGGATTTGTCGAAGATCGCACTTGTCAGGTGCGAGGATGAAAAATAGAAGGTTATTCCGGAAGGAGAAGACATTGCAATGAAAAGCATCATGCAGAAGAAAGACGGCAGGTGTTATCTGTGTATGCTGCTTCACGGGGATGACGGGATAAAGACCATACAGGAGCACCACGTCATCTATGGGACGGCGAACAGGAAACTTTCAGAGCGTTACGGCTTAAAAGTATATTTGTGCCTGTACCATCATGAAGAGGGACCGGAGGCGGTACATAAGAACGCGGCATTGTCGCAGATGTTAAAAGCAAAAGCTCAGAGGGCATTTGGGGAGCGGTTTCCGGATAAGCAGTGGATGTCCATATTCGGGAAAAATTACGATACGAGCGGGAATGGGAACGGTCAGGAGACGTCCGGCCGGCAGCAGGACCCGCAGTCAGGATTTATCATGTTGGGAATGGACAGTGAAATATAAGATCAAACAGATTGGAGGAGAAGGGGATTTGTGCGCACAAAAAATCATGATTTACTCCAAACTGAGGGATGACATATCAGGAATTTTTGAAAAGCAAGATTGAGATTGCAAAAGACAGCGGGTTTCAGGTAAATGCGGATGAGATCAATCCGGCATTAAAGCCGCATCAGAGGGATGCGGTCATGTGGGCGCTGCGTGGCGGCAGGCGGGCACTGTTCGAGAGCTTCGGACTCGGAAAGACCGTGCAGGAAATAGAGTTCTGCCATCAGGCGGTACGGAAATTTGGCGGGAAGGCGCTGATTGTCTGTCCGCTTGGAGTGAAGCAGGAATTTACCCACGATGCGGTCGCACTGCTCGGCTATGACAAGCCGGAATATGTCCGGAACATGGACGAGGTAAAAGCCTGCGAAACCGGAATCATGCTCACAAACTATGAGCGCGTGCGTGACGGAGATATCGAGCCGTCCTGCTTTACGGCGACGTCTCTTGACGAGGCAAGCGTGCTGCGCAGCTTCGGAAGCAAGACGTATCAGACGTTTCTTGATAAATTCAGGGGAGTGCCATACAAACTGGTCGCGACAGCGACGCCGTCGCCGAACAGGTACAAAGAACTGATCCATTATGCCGGATATCTGGAAGTGATGGATACCGGACAGGCATTGACAAGGTTTTTCCAAAGGGACAGTACGAAAGCGAACAACATGACGCTCTATCCGAACATGGAAGAGGAGTTCTGGCTGTGGGTGAGCAGCTGGGCGCTGTTCATCACAAAGCCGTCCGACGTGAATCCGGCATATTCCGACGAAGGATATGTACTGCCGCCGCTTGACGTCAGATGGCATGAACTGCCCGTCAGCTACGGCGCCGCGGTTGACAGGGACGGGCAGATGAGCCTGTTTAACGAGGCGGCAGCAGGATTAAAGGAAGCCGCACAGGTCAAGCGGGAAAGCATAGACGTGCGTGTGGCAAAGATGCGGGAGATCGTGGAAGCCTCGCCGGATGATCACTATATCTTATGGCACGATCTGGAAGCGGAACGTCATGCAGTCAAAAAGGCACTGCCGGAAACAGTTGATATCTACGGTTCGCAGGATTACGAACTCAGGGAAAAGCGCGTGATCGATTTTTCGGAGGGCAGGACAAGACTGTTTGCAACAAAAAAAGAATTATCCGGCTCCGGCTGTAACTTTCAGCGGCACTGCCACAGGGAGATCTTTGTTGGCATTGATTATGAGTTTAACGATTTTATACAGGCAATACACCGCTGCTACCGCTTTTTGCAGAAAGAGCCGGTCATCATTGACATCATCTACATGGAAAATGAGCGCGCGATCAAAGACGCCCTGCTAGAAAAATGGAAGGACCATGACCATATGGTCGCTAAGATGATTGAAATCGTGAAAAAGTACGGATTATCGGGCGCGGGAAAACAATATGACCTGCAAAGAAAGATGGGAGTTGAGACAGTGAAAATACAGGGAAACCGATACACTGCGGTCAATGACGACTGCGTGGAAGAAACAAGAAGGATGGAGAGTGATAGCATCGACCTGATCCACACATCCATCCCGTTCGGCAACCACTATGAATATTCCGCCAACTATAACGACTTTGGACACAATCAAAACACGCAGCGCTTCTTTGAACAGATGGACTTCCTGACACCGGAACTGCTAAGGGTATTGAAACCGGGCAGGGTGGCGGCGATCCATGTAAAGGACAGGGTGTTATTCGGCAATGCGACAGGCACGGGCATGCCGACGATCGAACCGTTCCATGCCCTGTGCATCAGCCATTACATGAAACACGGCTTCCAGTATTTCGGGATGATCACCGTTGTTACCGATGTGGTCAGGGAAAACAATCAGACCTACCGTCTCGGATGGACCGAACAGTGCAAGGATGGTTCGAAAATGGGCGTTGGCTGTCCGGAATATATTCTTTTGTTCCGCAAGCTGCCGACAGACAGGACAACGGCATATGCGGACGTGCCGGTGACAAAGTCCAAGGAGGAATATACAAGGGCGCAGTGGCAGATCGACGCGCACGGATACTGGAGGAGCAGCGGGGACAGGCTGATCGCTAAAGGCGAGCTGGAGAGCATTTCGACCGACAACCTGCAGAACGTATACAGACAGTATAGCCGTGAGAATGTCTATGACTACAAAGAGCACGTGGAACTGGCGAAAAGATTGGACAAAAACGGAAAGCTTCCGGCTGTCTTCATGGTAGTTGCACCGGGAAGCTGGAACCGGCTTGAAGTGTGGGACGACATTAACCGCATGAAAACCCTAAATACCACGCAGAGCCGCCGCAGGGCACAGATGCATGTATGTCCTTTGCAGATCGACATTGTAGAGCGTATCATCAACCGCTATTCGAATGAAGGCGATACGGTGTTCGATCCGTTCGGCGGACTGATGACGGTGCCAATGACAGCGGTGAAGATGGGAAGAAAAGGTTACGGGATCGAGTTGAACGCTGATTATTACCGGGACGGGGTCGGATATCTGCAGGCTGCTGAACAGGAGATTGAAGCGCCGACACTGTTTGATTTTATAGGAATGGGAAAGGGCAAGATGGCATGAGGAAATCAATGCTGGTTTTTGATACGCCCCAAGGATGCGCAATGTGTCCGGCATTTCAGGAGGATCCTGATGCCAATCCAAACTTTACCTATTTTTGTGGAGCGGCAGGCAGATATATGGGCTATCGGGAGTGCTACGATGTGCCAAATTGGGAACCAACGAAGCCGGACTGGTGCCCGATTGTGGAAGTGCCATAAAGCAGGAGCTCGGTAGCAGGACAGACGGTAACTATTATCCACTTGTTTATGCAATATATCACGGAAAAAATAATGGCGTAGTTATCCTGCGCATGGAAGGAGAGTGAACCAAATGTTAATATTGCCAATCAAGAAAAAATGGTTTGATATGATTCTTTTTGGCGAAAAGCAAGAGGAATATCGGGAGATTAAGCCGTATTACATCACAAGGTTTTCAAGAGCGTTTGGCTTTATAAATTGCGCCACCTTTGCTGCAGACACAGAAAAATTTATAAACCAACTAAGAGATATTGGTGTTGGCGGTTCAATTTTTATATGTTTCCGCAATGGATACAATAAAAACTCCCCATCATTCGTTGCGAAATGTTCCTTATCAATCGGCACAGGAAATGAAGAATGGGGAGCAGAACGGGGAAAGGAATATTTTGTATTGACAGTAAAAGAGATATTAAACACATGATACAGATCGAAATGTTAAAGTAGTTTATGGGAGAATACTTGAAATTGAATGAAAAAGGAGCAGAACTTAAGACAGAGCGGGGGATGCTAAATGGGAAGAACTGAGGTGGTATTGATGGATAATGTAAAAAAGTACCTGAATCAATTGCAGAAGATAGATATCATGATAAAGCAGCGGCAGCAGGAGAGGGATGAGCTCCGGGATATGCTGGGAAGCATAGGGAGCTTTGACTATTCGAAAGACCGCGTGCAGACCAGTCCGTCCGGAGATGCTCAATATGCGAAGACCGTAGAAAGGATTGCTGACATAGAAGCGGAGGTTAGTAACCTGATCACTGACTATGCAAGCAGGAAGAACATAGTAATCAGTCAGATACAGGCGCTTGAAGATCCTAAATATGTCAAAATACTATATAAACGTTATGTAGAATTCAAAATGCTAAGAAAAATCGCCTCTGAAATGGGCTATACATATCAGTATATCATATTACTTCACGGGAATGCGCTGAAAGATTTCGGGGAAAAAATCGAAATTTTATAAAAGATTCAATATACTTTCAATATTTGTTCGTGTTATAGTAGTAGCATAAAAAAATCAGCCAAAGCATCCAGCTTTTCGGGCTGATTTTTCATTTTACAGCGAAAGGAGTGTTGCCGGATGGCGAAATTAACGGAAAAACAGCAGCGCTTTGTGGAAGAATACCTGATCGACCTGAACGCAACACAAGCGGCTGTGCGCGCAGGATATTCGGCAAAAACAGCTGATCAGCAGGGATCTCGGATGTTGGCAAATGTCAAGGTTCAGCAGGAGATCGGCGAACGGATGGCGGAGCGCAGCAGGAGGATCGGTGTCAATCAGGACAGGGTCGTCGTAGAGCTGTCAAAGATCGCGTTCGTTAAGATGACGGATATTGTGGATGAGCAGGGGAAGATCAAGGACGGCGCATCGGATGATGATCTTGCCTGCATCGAATCTGTGAAATATAAAGAGTCGTCAGGGGATTCCGGTGGGAGTGTCGAACGTGAAGTGAAGCTGTCATCAAAGCTGAAAGCGTTGGAATTACTGGGTAAGCACTTAGGGATGTGGAATAGTAAACTCGATGTCAATATTACGCAGCCTGTGGTGATCACTGGTGAGACTGAGCTTGAAGATTAGGCGGTAACTGCCTATGGTAAAACAGCGAATATCATCCCAGCATGTATTCGGGTATCAGCGGTTTATCCTATATCCGGAAGATTATCAAACAAAGCATTCTGCCGACGGGAAAGTGCGAATGAGGCTGCCAGAGATCGTCGGAAAAGGGTATGGTACGTTTTGGCGGTGGAAGGGCAGATATAGGGTAGTAAAAGGCAGCAGGGCATCCAAAAAATCAAAGACAACGGCATTGTGGTACATCACCAATATGATGAAATATCCCGATGCAAATACGCTTGTTGTAAGAAAGACATTCCGGACCCTGAAGGATTCCTGTTTTACAGAGTTGAAGTGGGCGATACACAGGCTCGGAGTTGATGCGTTCTGGGACATCAAAGAGTCGCCGCTTGAAATGACTTATAACCCGACAGGACAGAAGATATATTTCAGGGGACTTGACGATCCACTGAAAGTTACCAGTATTACGGTTGAAACAGGCTGCCTGTGCTGGATGTGGATCGAGGAAGCATATGAGATCAGCGCAGAAGCGGATTTTGATATGCTCAACGAGTCAATCCGTGGTGCCGTGCCGGAAGGATCAGGACTGTTTAAGCAGATCACGCTGACGCTGAACCCGTGGAATGAGCACCACTGGATCAAGAAGCGTTTTTTTGATACCACGGATGATGAAACCCTTGCCATGACCACGAATTATAAGTGTAACGAGTGGTTAGATGCCGCAGACCGGAGAGCGTTCGAAAAAATGAAGCAGCAGAATCCGAGGCGCTATCAGGTAGCGGGTCTTGGCGACTGGGGGATTGTTGACGGTCTGATCTATGAGAACTGGGAAGAAAAACCGTTCAGTATTGACGAGGTCAAGGCAATCAAAGGCATCAAATCTGTGTTTGGCTTGGATTTCGGATATACAAACGATCCGAGTGCGTTGTTTTGCGGCTTTATAGACCAGTCGTCTAAGACGATCTGGGTCTTTGATGAAATGTACCGTCCCGGCATGAGCAACGAGACGATCGCTGCGGAGATATCCCGGATGGGGTATGCCAAGGAAAGGATAACGGCGGACTCGGCGGAACCAAAGAGCATCGACCGTCTGAGGAAATTAGGGCTGAAAGGAATCAGAAAAGCCCGAAAAGGAAAAGACAGTGTTAAAAACGGCATTGACTTTCTATCCGATTATCATATCATCATTCATCCGAGGTGTGTGAACTTTCTGATGGAGATTGCCAACTATGTGTGGGACAGGGATAAAACGGGAAAGAAGCTGGTGAATGTCCCGGTGGATGACTTTAACCACCTGATGGATGCGATGCGATACGCGGTAGAGAGTGTTGCGAAAGGTGATACATTTAGCTTTGAGTGACTGGGGCGCAAAGGTCTGCGTGATCTGCGTTCTGAGGGAGTTTCTTCGGAGACTCCCTTTTATGTTGGCGGAAGGGGGATAATCCGGTGTTTGGAAGTCTTTTGGATATATTGACATCAAAGGTAAGCAGTTTCATCCTTCAGGGCGCATGCTCCAAAATGAATGATTTGGAGTTCCTTGAAAAAAAAATTGCCAAGTGGAAGAATTCGCCGCAAAGGATGATGCAGTTAAAAGGGCATCTGTATTATAACGGGGATCACGACATCCTGAAACGAAAACGAACAATGATCGGAGAAGACGGGAAGCTGCAGGTGGTGGAGAATCTTCCAAACAACCGAATCGTTGACAACCAATATGCAAAGATGGTGAATCAGAAGGCGAACTATCTGTTTGGACAGCCTTTTGCAATCGAATGTAAAAATAAGCAGTATGCAGAGCAGCTAAAGAAAGTGTTTAACAAGCGTTTCATGAGGACGCTGAAAAACAGTGCGAAGGCGGCATATAACGGCGGTATTGCGTGGCTGTATCCCTATTACACGGAGACGGAAGAATTTGCATTCCGCATCTTTCCCGGATATGAGATACTGCCGTTTTGGAAAGACAGCGAGCACACGGCGCTTGAATTTGCGGTCAGACTGTATATCGTCATGGGGTATGAGGGTACGACACCGGCGATTATAGAGAAAGTGGAAATCTATAGCCCGGACGGGGTTCATAAGTTCCTGCTTGACCGTGGGAAGCTGCTTCCGGATGTTGTGAACGAGGATGAGACAGACTGCTGCCATGTGGTTATCAAAGATACAGGCGGGAAGGTACAGGGACTCAATTGGTCCCGCATTCCGCTGATACCACTAAAAAGCAGCGAATCAGAGCAGCCTTTGCTGAAACGGGTAAAGTCACTGCAGGACGGTATTAACGTGATGCTGTCCGACTTTGAAAACAATATGCAGGAAGATGCCCGAAACACGATCCTTGTTTTGAAAAACTATGACGGAACGAATCTGGGAGAGTTCAGGAAGAACCTTGCGACATATGGCGTGGTCAAAGTGCGTTATGATGATTCCTCAAAAGGCGGGGTGGAGACGCTTGAGATCACCGTGAATGCAGAAAATTATAAGACTATCGTGGAGATCTTCAAAAAAGCCCTGATAGAGAACGCGATGGGATATGACGCGAAAGATGACAGGCTTTCCGGCAATCCGAATCAGATGAACATCCAGTCGATGTATTCCGACATTGATATTGATGCGAATGATACGGAGACGGAATATCAGGCGGCATTCGAAGAAATCCTGTGGTTTGTGAATGCGCACCTTGCCAATACAGGGCAGGGGAACTTTGAGGGAGAAGACGTGACGATCATTTTCAACCGCGACATGCTGATGAATGAGGCGGAAGCGATTCAGAACTGCGTGGCATCTGTCGGGCTTCTTTCAGATGAAACTGTGATCGGGCAGCATCCGTGGGTTGACAATCCCAAGGATGAGATTGAGCGGTTAGGGAAACAGAAGCAAAAGGAGCAGGAAGAGTTTGAAAACCAATATGACCCTTTTACAAGGAAAGGGTAGCAGGATTCTGATCCGGACAGTCATGGCGGTGGTATGAATGAAAAGTAGCGCATATTGGAGGCGGCGGTTCGAACTGATCGAGCAGTCACAGCACCAAAAAGGAGCGGCGTGTTATGCAAATATTGAGCGGCAGTACCGGCAGGCACAGAGGGAGCTTGAGGGTCAGATTGACGTATGGTATCAGCGGTTCGCGGATAACAACAATGTGACGATGCAGGAAGCGCGACGGATGCTGACGGCAAGAGAACTGGAAGAATTAAAGTGGGATGTCCGCGATTACATAAAATACGGCGAAGAAAACGCGATAAACCAGCAGTGGATGCAGCAGCTTGAGAACGCATCGGCAAGATACCATATCAGCAGATTAGAGGCGCTAAAGCTCCAAATGCAGCAGCAGGTGGAGGCGTTATTTGGAAGGCAGGCTGACAGCATTGACTCTGCCATGCGCGATATTTACGAGTCAGGGTACTATCATACCGCGTTTGAGATACAAAGAGGCGTTGGCGTCGGATGGACCTTTGCGACACTGGACGAAAGGAAGATTTCGAAGGTGATCAACAGTCCTTGGGCGCCGGACGGTAAGAACTTTTCGGAAAGAATATGGAGCAGCCGTCAGAGACTGGTCAATGAACTGAATACAGAACTGGTTCGTAATATCATACTGGGACAGGATCCGCAGAAAGCAATTGATGCGATAGCAAAAAAACTGAACGTATCAAAGAACAACGCCGGACGGCTGGTCATGACGGAAGAAGCGTTTTTCAGCAGCGCGGCACAAAAGGATTGCTTTACTGAGCTGGATGTGGAGATGTTTGAGGTCTTTGCGACCTTGGACTCGCTTACATCCGATATATGCCGGAATATGGACAGGAAAGTCTTTCCTATGTCGCAATGGGAGGTCGGCGTTACGGCGCCGCCGTTTCATGTGCGGTGCAGGACGACCACGCTGCCGGCATTTGGGGATGAATTTGACAATATAGGGCAGCGTGCCGCGAGGGGAGAGGATGGCAAGAACTACTATGTACCGGGAAACATGACCTATAAAGAATGGCAGCAGGCGTTTGTCGACGGGGATACATCCGGATTGCAGAAAGCAGGTAGGTGTGATACTGCCAATTTCACGGATATTACAAATGAATGGACCAAAAGCAGGGGAACAAAAGGGAGTGTTATCGAAAGGCTGGCGTATACGGTTAATGGCACGACATACGAAGTGGATGGGAGACATGTTATACTTCATCCAACAAGCCAAGAAACAGCGGTTGCAAATGCCTTAAGCACAAAATACGGGAAGACGGTTGAAATTGTGCCGCAGATACTGTATCCACAGGGGATTCAGACGCCGGATTATCTGATTGATGGAAATAGGTTTGAACTACGATGGACAAGGGCATAAAGATGTAATAGCCTGACGGTATGCCCGGTCGTCAGATTTTCCACTCAATTTGCAGCTTCTCGCTGGTGGCGCGAATGACGGTAATCATCAAATCCACCACCTGCTGCTTGTCCTCAAAGCTGACATTCTCCCAATCATCCAGATAATTGGAAATCGTGTCGATTTGCTCCGGGGACACCGCCTCGGCGGTCAGCTTGGCAATTTCACTGGCAAGGGTCTGACGGCGGCTGTCCAATTCCTCAATCTTGGCGTTGGCGTAGGAGATCAGCACCGGGGTCGCGCCTGTCAGCGTGTCCAGCAGCTTTTCAATCTCGCTTTCCACCTGGGCCAGCTCCATCTGTTTTGCCGTCAGTTTCGGGCTGGCGGTTCTTTTCTTTTTGCGGCCCGTCAGCGTCTTGTAGTCCTCCAGCTTCTTCACCATCTGCTGGTATACTACCGCCTCTAAATCGCGGAGACGGATTGTACCGCAGCCAGAACAAAACTTGCTGTCAGCGTGTTTCGTACAGCGCAGATAGAGATACCCGCAGGAGTGGGCCGACATCAGAGCATAGCCACATTTGCCGCACTTGATTTTCCCCGCCATCCAGGTGTTGCGGGCTTTCCTGGCCGGTTGATAGGTCTGGTTCGCCATCATCTTCTTGCGAACTCTAAGCCACAAATCAGACGGGATAAAGCCCTCGCTGGGGGCCAGCACCAGCGTCTGGCCTTCCAAGTGCGTGTGCTTATTCTCGGTGCTGTCCTTGCTCCGGTAGTAGTAACATCCGTTTGTCCCTACGAAGTCGGCGGCATCGTTGTAGATGTTCGTCCCTTGGCTCTTGAAAAACTCGTAAATATCCAAGTCAGCCATGGTGTAAATGGGATTACGAAGCATGATGCTGATGGTCGCCCTGGAAAACGGTTTGCCGAAGTATGTCCGCATCCCCTGCTCGGTAAGCTGTCGGGTGATGTCGTGAAGCGACACCTGGGGGTCAATATACATCTCGTACATCTTACGCACGAACGCCGCTTCTGTCGGCTCAATCACCAGCTTCTTGGTATGGATGCCGTCAATGATGATAGGCTCCGTCCGAAATCCATAAGGCGCTCGTCCTCCCATTTTGAAACCTCGCTGACACCGGGCATACCATGCGTCCTGCACTCGCTTCTGGATGGTTTCACGCTCTAACTGTGCGAACACAATGCAGATGTTCAGCATCGCCCGGCCCATCGGTGTGGACGTGTCGAACTTCTCTGTGGAAGAAATAAATTCCACGTTGTATTCCTGGAACAAAGCCATCATGTTTGCGAAGTCCAAAATGGAACGGCTGATGCGGTCGAGCTTGTAAACAACTACCCTGGCAATCAGCCCGCGCTTGATGTCCTCCACCAGCATTTGAAACTGGGGCCTGTCCGTATTCTTACCGCTGTAACCCTTATCTTGATACTCCCGGCAGCTTCCACCCCTCAATTCATATTTGCAAAACTCAATCTGACTTTCGATAGAAATACTATCCTTTTTGTCAATGGACTGTCTTGCATAAATCGCGTCAATTCGATTGTTCATTTTGCGCTCCCTTTCTGAAAAGAAACGGAGCTGCTGACAGCTTCATTATACCGTCAGCAGCCCCGCAAATCAATCTCTATCTGAAAAAATCACGAGGTGGGCTTCTCCCTCTGCTGGTACTTGCGAAACACCTCGTAAAGCCGCTGCTCCAACTCCCAGCGCTTCGCCGCCTCCTGCTCCGGGGAGAGGATGGGGGTGAGGTTTTCCAGCGGGATTTCCCGGCCCTGGAAAT
>Ga0183011_10347_pt1 | contig 29809 bp, 38 predicted proteins | sample NAcewD2O_March_FD_122322 | JGI IMG/M metagenome (GOLD analysis project Ga0183011, IMG submission 122322) | Mouse cecal microbial communities from Vienna, Austria - N-Acetylneuraminic amended D2O_March | ecosystem: Host-associated > Mammals > Digestive system > Large intestine > Cecum | place... | reverse complement strand
TGGACTACCTCTGCACTGAAAATGAAAACAACTCACGCCTTGGCCGTATATTGACACATCAGTGCATATATGCAGACCAAAGGGAGCAGTCTATCATTATTCCTCAGTGCAGTTGAATTGTCCAGATTCATTGACAAGGAATAAGCTAAACGCTTCCTATTACTATGTACGTCCTACTCAAAGGACACCGCAAAGGTAGTAATAATTTTCTGATAAACCACTATTCGTGAGCTGTTTTCTTCTTTTTTATCTTAATATTCTAACTTAATTAAATCATGATATCTTATTCGTTTATACGTAGACATTATGAATAAACTGAATCGTTCTACATCAGAGAAATTCCTTGTATTATATCGGAAAGCAAATTCATCACAGTATCTAAATAAGTGTTTCTTACTTACTTTATGATATATTCCCATGATACCTCGTTTCAAGTAGGACCAAAATCCTTCAATACTATTTGTATGGAAACCGTCTCTTACATATTCTCCAGTTCCATGGTCAACTACTTTGTGATCATACTTAGCCGATAATCCAACATAACCTTTCCATCCATCAGATATAATGGTTGTTCCTTCTTTTACAAGATTGTATATTATTGCTTTCAGTACCTTTCCACTTGTATTAGGAGTTACAAAGGTCTGTACTTTTCCATCAGATAATAAGCCGACCACTGGAACTTTCTTTTTCAAACTACGGCCTTGTGCATGTTTTACTCGACCTTTATTCTTACCTCCCACATAGGTTTCATCAACTTGGGTTAGATTATTAAATGTAGCAATAAACTTACCATGTAGTTCAGGTCTTATCCGTTCAAGTATGAACCATGCAGTTTTCTGGGTAACTCCAATATCTTTTGCCAACTGTGTGCTACTTATGCCTTTCTTATGACTCAAGAATATATAGATTGCATAAAACCATTTCATTAATGGTACATGACTTCCTTCAAACATTGTTCCTACTGTTACAGAGAAGGTCTTATGACATGATTTGCACTTATATAAGCCTTGTCTTTTCAATCGGTAATGTTCTTTACTTTGTCTGTGACAGTGTGGACATATTGGTTCTCCATGCCAACGTTGATATTCTAAAAACTCCCTGCACGAAATTTCATCATGCAGGGAGTTAAACAAATCAATAAATGATTTTGCCTTATATTTCATTTGCTCTATGGGTATCTGTTTCGTATCTATCAGTAGTTTATAGGGTTATTTGATTATATAAATTTAACAAAAATATTTCACATATTAAAATCTAATGTGTTAAAATTTAACTACTTGGATGAAAGACATGCAACAAAATCTGTATTACACCTTGTGTATAATTTACATATATCAAATAATCAAGGTCATAAATGAATAACCTTGGTTGCTGCGAACAACCAAGGTTATTATTCAATTGAACAGAAGTTCAACGTAAAGTATCAACCGAATAAATTGGAAGATAAATTTCAACACTTGCTGACCGATATTCAGCATTTTAGCAATATTGAATTTCATGTTAATTGGGCAACACATTAGAGCATTGCCTAATATTTATCCTACCAATTTCATTCGCCAAACGCTTTTAACATTATTTATGACTTTGATTATTTGTTTCTTTATAATAACCGTGGTAAATTGTACCCAAGAACCTAAAAATCTTTCCAATGGTTAAGATTATTTAACAGTTAAGTTTTCCCTATGGAATAAATTATCTTGGTGTACTGAAGTATATAATTGGGAAATTTTATTATAATACTGCTTCTTGTTTTTAATGTGTTGAAGTATATGAACTTTGTCGGCTATTACGAAGATTTAAGTAAAAATAGACACCAGCAACAATGAATGTATTTGTATGTAGCTCAGGATATAATAAATTGATAATGCATAGATAATCACCAATGCGTATTTTTGAATCTTCGTTGGAATTACTTTATATTAATATTGGATTTACTTTCATAGTAGCGAGATTTAGGTACAGGCCTTGATGCTCTATCATACCGTGACGGAACATTTTCCACAGCAGGTTGCAGCCGAGCTGCGCCAAGGTTGAGTTGATGAACAGGTCTTGTTTTTCCAATGCCTCGGCAAGGGAGCAGCTCGGCCCGGAATCTGTTTCCTTGACACGCGCATATCGAACATAACGTGTGATGACTTTCAGTGAGCCGACGGTTTTGTATTGTTGGGACTTGGGCTGTTTTATCTTTCCCGAAACCGCAAGGCCCGGCCTTGCAGTCCGAATGAGGCGGACGCTAATTTTGCCCGGTAGTTTCTTCGGGTCTGTCAGCCAGACTATTCCTCTCGACCCTGTTTCATGCAGTCATTTTTCAATGGGGTTCTACTAATATCAAGTTTTGTTGTATGCTTTGTTTCAATAAAATTCAATCCTCATGACGCATTATTAATTATGAACCATACAGCGGATACAGGTGTTGAAATTGGGTAGTATATATATGTAATATCATAGTTTATGACACAATATCAATTAAAACGGGCTTACGAACCCGCTTCTCCGGAAGACGGCTTCAGGGTATATATAGACAGACTTTGGCCGAGAGGTCTCTCGCACGAGACTTTCCATTATGATTTGTGGGATAAGGATATCGCGCCGTCCACAGAACTCCGCGAATGGTTTCATGCGGATCCCGATAACCGATGGTCTGAATTTGAGACTCGATATTCCAAAGAACTGGAGACCAGCCCTTCGTTCGGGGCATTGCGACATCTTCTTGCACAGAAATCTGTAGTGACATTACTTTATTCGTCTCATGATGAACGACATAACAATGCCATTGTGGTTTACAACTTATTGACAAAATAATCTCTTAACATATCCTCCACTTATGAAAATGTTCTGTTACCAGTGCCAGGAGACCGCACGCGGCAAAGGCTGCGAGATACAAGGTGTATGCGGAAAGAAACCCGAAACGTCTGCAAGAATGGATCAGCTGCTTTACATCGCCCGTGGCATGGCCATCGTAAACCGACAGTTGCGAGAGAAAGGCGCATCAAGCAAGGATGCATCCCGGTTTATCGTCGACGCACTGTTCACCACCATCACCAACGCGAACTTCGACAATGATATGCTCGACGGCTATATCACAAAAGCCCTCTACCTGAAAAACGAACTCGAAGGAGAGTCGAAAAAGCGCGGCATGGAGCCTCCTTTCATGCCTGAGGTGTCGTATCATATCCCAAAGGAGGAATATGGCGTACATGAGGTAATCGAACACAGCGGCACTCTTGAAGAAGAAATCACAAGTGTGCTCCATGACAAGAACCCGAATATAAGAGGTCTCAAGCAGCTTGCCATGTACGGCTGCAAGGGTATGGCGGCCTATGCCCGCCACGCCTGTAACCTCGGTTATGAGGACGAAGACATATATGTCGTGATAGAGAACGCCCTTGCCGAGATAAGCCGTCCTGACATAAGCGTGGATGAGCTGTTTTCGCTCGTGCTCAATGTGGGTGACGGGGGTGTCAAGGCTATGGCTCTGCTTGACAAGGCAAACACATCGACCTACGGCAATCCCGAAATCACAAAGGTAAACATCGGAGTAAGGAACCGTCCGGGCATACTCGTGAGCGGTCACGACCTCAAGGATCTTGAGGAACTGCTCGAACAGTCAGCAGGCAAAGGGGTTGACATCTACACCCACTCGGAGATGCTCCCTGCCCAGAGCTATCCTTTCTTCAAGAAATTCCCCCACTTTGCAGGTAACTACGGCAACGCATGGTGGCGGCAGATTGACGAGTTCGAGACATTCAACGGCATGTTCCTCTTCACCTCCAACTGCATCGTGCCCCCGCGTCCGAAAACCACCTACATGGACCGCGTCTACACGACCGGTGTCGTCGGAATGCCCGGCACACATTTTATCCCCGAGGGGAAGGACGGCAAAAAGGATTTTTCCGAAATCATAGAGCGGGCGCAGACATGCCAGCCGCCGACAGAGATAGAGCACGGTGAGATTGTCGCCGGATTCGCCCATAACCAGGTGCTTGCTTTGGCGCCTAAGATTATCGACCTCATCAAAAGCGGTAAAATCCGCAAGTTTGTGGTCATGGCAGGCTGTGACGGCAGAATGCCCTCGCGCAAATACTATACGGAATTTGCGGAAAGGCTTCCTAAAGACTGCGTGATTCTCACCGCAGGCTGTGCCAAATACCGCTACAACAAGCTTCCGCTCGGTGATATCGAGGGTGTTCCGCGCGTGCTCGATGCCGGACAGTGTAACGACTCCTATTCGCTCGTCGTGATTGCCAATGCTCTCAAGGACGCTTTCGGCCTGGAGAGTGTCAACGATCTGCCGATTGTCTACAACATCGCATGGTATGAGCAGAAGGCGGTGATAGTGCTTCTGGCCCTGTTGAGCCTCGGAGTGAAGAATATCCACACCGGCCCGACGCTGCCGGCGTTTTTCACCCCCGAAATTCTGAAAGTGCTTCAGGAGAAGTTCAATATAGGTACCATCGCCACCGTTGACGAAGATTTGGCTACCCTTATCGGTTGAAAGAAATGGACGGTCGGAATGTGAATCGGTTTATCCATAAATATGTGATAGCGGCGGCGCACGCCATCCTTTGGCTGGCGGCGCTGTCTCTTGCCGCATATTTCCATCTTGACCACGGATATTCGGCTGCCGAGGCGCTTCTCGGCTCCACGCTCATGGCATATTGTGCATATGTCTGTGAGTCCGGACTGGGCGCATGGCGCGTGGCGGCCGCGGCCGGTGATGTTAGGATTGATTTCAGGAAGGCCGGATTGTGGGGATGGATTGTCGTGAACATAGCGGTAGCAATAACCCTGTCGCTGCTTTTTCTGAAATACCCCGAATGGTGGATATTGCTCCTCATCATACTTAACGCCGGATGGCAGAAATATATGAACGGGCGAATACCCCCGCGTTTGCAGGAAACCTTCCAGTCTGTAAAGCTATGAAAATATCATCCGAACTGTTCCTCTGCCTCGGGCTTGTCTTTGCCGCTTTATATTTTCTGATATTCGGCATCGGCTTTGTCATCACTATGAAGATTCGCAAAAAAAGAAACCTCTAAATAAATTTACGACATGTTCAGATTAAAAGACAGAATTCCATACGCTGACGGCTCCATAGCGAAGGAGATTGTCATGCAGAACCATAGCGGGCTTTCGCTCCTTATGGCAGTTGACAAGGGACTTGAGATTCCCACACATACGGCTAATGCCGACGTGCTCGTCCAGGTAATAGATGGGAGCATGGAGTTCAACATTGAGGATAAAGTACTTGAGTTGAAAGAGGGTGATGCGCTCACTATGACACCGGGTGTGAAACATTCCTTAAAGGCTACGGAACGGTTCAAGGTTCTTGTCACAAAGCTCAACGCATGAGCACGGCATCGTTCGGTCTTCAGGCATCCTGAGGGTATGGACTCCCCGGATGCCTTTATTATTTCCCGATTAGATGTCGGATAGCCATTATCGGGTGATAAATGAGCATCCTCGGGCCGGAAAAGCGCATGACCGTCTTTATTTTTTCTTTCATATCCGGACGGTAACAATGTATCCTGCATTTGCGGCAACTTCCTTTCGAATCGCTGAAAGGACAATGGCGCAGACGGCTTTCGGCATACCTCGCCAAATTCTCACACCCGGGACAAGTATCTCTATTTCCCTCTTTCAGGCGGCAATATAGACGGATCATCTCTCTTACGATCCTGATTTCGTATTCTATCTTCATTTATGGTTTGGATTTGCCGACCGGCGGTTCTGTGAGTGTTATTTTGACAACGGTTGTGCGGTCGAGGCTACGCTTGATCGCTTCATCAAAATTCCCTATGTAATTAGGTAAAAAGCGTTGGCAGAGCAGACGCAAAGCCATAATCTTTTCCGCGTTATCTGTCACAATCTCCGCCTCCCCTAAAGCGACGGCAGAGTCATAATACATAGTAAAATTCTTTTTCCCGGTCTCAAATTTCGGGGAGCATCGGCTGACGGCACTCAGACTGACAATGGGATTGGCCCTTATGCAATCCATCTTCTCCCCCTCGTCGGCGCAATGGAAATAAAACGTGTGCCCCTCCCCCCGTATCAACGACAGCGGGAGTCCGTATGGCGTTCCGTCCGGTCGTATCATCGACATCGTTACAAAGGGAGCACGGTCAAACACATTAAGCGCCCAGTCCTCATCTTTCTGCCTTGCTGCTTTTCTCATCTGCTTCATATCGCAAATTTAAGAAAAAATAAAGGAATAACAATCTGATTGTTCCTGAAGCATCAAGAAGCATCCAGTCATATCGGATAGAGAGACAGCATTATCATATCCGATAAAATATTGTGATTAATATTTATAGGACATATGGCATTGTGACATTTCAGAAAATCAGGCCGCTGATTATGGCGAACAGCAGAGCCCCTGTCCGGGAAAGCGAGTGTGACATTGTAGCCGCTGTCGAAAACGAGCATGGCATCAAATGAATTTCCATTTTTCCACTTAATCCCCTTTATCAGCTTAGTCCTGCCGGATGACAGCAACTGCTCGATATGGCCGTCCGTGAGTTCCTTGTTCAAGAATCGTCTGAACACCAGCAGACCGCAGGATGTATTGTCGCACCGGGTGGTCTTAGCCCGTATCACGACATTCCCTTTGCCGCATTTGGGACATGGGCGGGAATGCACCGGGGTGACAGGCACGGTGATTCCGAGAATCTCAGTGGTGGCCTTGCGCGTATAGCCGACGATGGCGTTCATGAATGTAGAGGGTTCAAGAGTGTGCCGTTCAATCTGCAACAGTGTGTTTTCCCAGCTGCCTGTCATACCTACATCCGCCACGAGCATATCCTTCACGGCATCGTACAGAGCCAGTCCCTTGTCAGTGGGCACGATGCACTTGCCGGCACGACGTATGTAGTCACGTTTAACCAGAGTGGCGATAATGGCCGCACGGGTGGCGGGTGTGCCGATGCCTATGTCGCGGACAGCCTCGCGCGCCTTCTCATCGGCGATATCCTTGCCGCACGATTCCATTGCGGCAAGGAGGGTGGCCTCGGTGTACAAAGGGCGCGGCATAGTCTTCCTCTGCGCCAGCCCGTGCCCCGAAACCGGCGCGGTGTCACCAACTGAAAAGGCTGGGCAAGCCGCATTGTCATCGGACTCATCCTCGCCACGATTCTCCTTGCGGTTGAACATGGTGACATCGACAAGTATTAATGCGCGTGATATTGTCGCACGTTCAGCTTCGTGGCATTACCAGTATGAAAATCTAAATTACGAATTGCGATATCAGGCTCCTGAATCGCTGTGCTAGCACTACAATGACACGGTGGTGGCGATGAGTTTGGATGAAGCCTGCAACTTCGCAGCCTTGTCGGTCGCGTTGTTTACGAAAACTGCAGTTATAAAGGACTCTGACACGATTGCATCAAACGCTCCGGTGATAGATATTGTCATTAAGTGTGGGCCTCGCATTGATGATTATGGAGTGATGATGAAGCGAACAGTCTGCCGGCAGCCCCTCCTATACATATTCGCCTGCATATCTTGCCCTGGAGCAGTTTGTGGAGGATGCTGTCGCAGCATATCTGTTTATGGAAGACGGTGTCTGGAGGCCAGGCACGGTTGAACACTATCCTGAATACATTGGAGGCGATGCGGCTTTATTGAGCTATTTCGCAAAGGAGTTGCGTTGGCCGTCGGAATTGTATGAAATGTGTATAACAGGTAGTGTTATTTTGAAGCTGGAAATAACAACTAAAGGCAACATCGGAAAAATCAAGGTGCATCGTACTCCACACGAGTTGATGAGTGATGAATGTATAAGAGTGATGCGGACATTGCCCGAAAAAAGCTTTAATCCGGCAACTCGCAACGGTGTTGCTGTGCCTTGTTGGCATATATTCAGAATAAAGATAGACACTCAATATCCCCGCGAACACATTTAATATTGAAATAAGAGATGGACATGTTGGCGCAGATAATAGCATTCCTGATTTTAGCCGGGTTAATTATAGGTGGATTTGGTATCATTGTGGCTGTAGGCAGATATTTTTACTATCGGCAGTGGAGAAGTGATAAAGTCAGTGTGTACTATGACGACAACGACCGCCGCAAAGGATGTTACATCGTAAAAAGACCTCGGGGCCCATATCCAGTTGGTTATCCGAAGTAAAAGATAATCAAAGATATGGAGGATTTCGAGCGGTTGAGGCGAGAGCAGAGATATAAAACGAGGAATCTTGGAAGGCTATGGGCCGCTCGTCCCATATGGCTTAAAATACTTTTTATGACTCCTGCGGAATATAAGGGATATAGACGACGTAGAAAGGAAGGAATGAAGCGATAGACACAGGATGGTTGAGATGGTGGTTATGCCGAAAGGACGTTTTTTTCTGTTACCTGCAACTTTTTTCTTTAAATCCGCGTCTAATGAGGAAACTTCAAAATTGCAACACTATGAATTTACCGTGGTATTACTATATAATATATGTTGTGGTGGGGACTGCTCTGCTTTCGGTTTTAGACAAGTACAAAATTATAAAATCCAAGCGGTTGCGTTACTTCATATTCATTGTCGTTTATACCCTTGCATGCTGGGGAATTTATGACCTTGTACTCGCGCCAAAATAAATTTTCATTTACTACCTGGTGGGACTTTTTCCGTAGGTCTCATATAGTGAGACCGTCGATGGAAAATGAAACTTTTCCGGATTCGCGTTCGAGGATGAAAATCACTCCGGCTTGGCAACCGTAGCATTCGCGAAACTTGATTTTGTGGATGTTTTCGGAAAAGAGACGGTAGATTTCTTTTTTGGTGTCCCACGCGCAACGTAGGTTCAGCTCGTGTTCTGGCCGGACAAAGGAATGATGGACGATGAACAGTCGGTTCTGATAGCATATGCGGACGCCGTCGCTTTGTCTTCTGTAAAATGACTCAATCATCCTTTGCGGGTTTGCGATGCATTCCTCAGCCTCAGACTGCAAATAGTGGGGGATGATTGAGCATTTGACATCAAATTTGATTTTGCCCTCGAATATTAGGTCAAATTTCTTGTCATGCGGATTGGGATTGGGGGTGACGTTGGGATTTAGGCCGAAAAGATATTCATCGCATTTGGCACATTTCTCGAGATACCATTTCCTTTTCAAGTAATTCTGGAGCTTGGGAGTGAACTCCTTGATGGCAGATTCAAGCTGGCTGAATGTGTCGACCTTGAAAGTGTCGAGTTTTGAGTCGAAAAGGTCATTCTGAATCGCGCCCCAACGTAAGGGTATTTGCCCGATCAGCGAGCTGAGTATGGACGAAAGTTCTTGGAATTGGATGGCGTTCATTTGTCTTGCTTTTCGGGATGGTGATTACAAAAGTAGTATTTCTATAACACAATAGTTCGGTAAAATTTGCATATTCAATTGAATATCAATAAGATGCGATAACAATTCAATATCAATGCAAACTATTGTGTATCAGTGCGATACAGCTATGCCTGCTCAAAAATTACCGAACTGTTGTAACATAAAACCAACTGAAACCGAAATTGGATTAAAAAAACATTCAAATAAACTATATGGCAGCAGGTGAGATATAGTGGATTGACACTTTGGTTTCGATAGTTTCGCGGGATTTTATCTAAGTTTTGAGGCCGTGGGATGCCGGGCATTTAGAAAAAATAGTTAATTTTGCGGTTGAATTGGCCCAGGCCGGTTCATGACATTTTGGAAAAACAAGAAACGTTATGCTTTTCTCGTAGTCGGGAACGTAGGAAATTCAAGACTTATCCGAGAGCAGGCATGGTGGTTCTCACGCGTATAGCGTGGGCTGCTATTCCCACATCTTTGGATAAAGGTAATTCCTACGACCTCCGACTTATGACGTGGCATAGTTGGCTCACGTTTCCGTTTTCAATGACAATCACGTTGGGCCAGAGTGATTAAAAACATCAAACCTTATTATGCTTGACCGAATCATCTCATCAGTATCTTTCACTGCCGTTGCGATTGTGGCAATGGCGCAGGCTGAATCATCAGACAGCATCAAGACGTGGAATCTTGATGAGATAGTGGTGGAAGCGCAGATGCAACGCACTTCGCCGACCTCCACCACTTATATACCGACGGGAAAACAAAAGAACTCCTCGCAAAACGCAGTCGACCTTTTGCGGCAGATGGCTATCCCTCAGATACAGATAAATCCGGTCAGCGAAGCTGTCACCGACAATGCCGGAGGCGATGTGGCAATATTCATAAATTACCTTGAGGCATCGAGGGAGGAGATGGAAGGTCTGCGCATGCCGGATGTGAAGAGGGTCGAATACCTTGAGTTTTCGAGTGACCCGCGTTTTCGCGGCGCGCAGCGTGTAATCAACATCATTGTCCAGGAATACGCCTATGGCGGTTACACCAAACTGACAACAAACGAAAACTTCCTTGTGGGCTTTTCAAGCCGCAACAATGTTTTCTCGAAGTTCTCATTCAAGAGAATGACATATGACTTGTATGTCGGGGCTAACAACTGGGACAACCATCATATAGGCAACTCGGTAAAAGGTGTCTACTCGCTGAAAGATGCAGACTGGACTGATTACAAGCTAACTCGGGCTGAAACACTTGATGGTTCACATTACAAGCAAAACCAGTATCCGGTAACGTTGCGGGCGACATACGCCACTGACAGGATACAGATACGCAACACGGTCGGTTTCACTCACGTGGGCATTCCGGTCTATCGCCAGCAAGGCCGCCTGACTTATCTGCCCGGCAGTGAGAACGATTACACTTTTGACCGGAGCAATCCGAGCCGAAGCAACTCTGTCGCATATCAAGGTTCTTTCTTCATTTCCTTGCCGAGGCAGTTTTCGATAGACATCTCGCCAAGTTTCAACCACACGCACAGCAACGACTACCTTTCCTACTCTGCCTCAAACGCTACCGAAATAGTCAGACATGCGCGTGAAAACGCTTATGACTATCGTGTCAACGCGTATTTGCAGAAACGTATAGGCCAAAAGCATACGGCCATGTTTGGAATCAACGGGGGCGACAACATAAACCGTCTGCGCTATTCCGGCACGAGCGATTATTATGACCGCTTCCACAATGCATTTGCCGCAGGGATGTTATGCTATAACTTTCAGACTCAAAGAATCAGTTTATATGCCGATGCCGGATTCTGCTGGGAGGGGAGTGACATAAATGGGCAAAAGTATGATGACACATACCCGTTCACACATATCAATCTCCGTTTCTCTCCCAATTCTGAAAACGCATTCTCGGCCTATTTCCAGTATGCCACCAACAGCCCTGGCATAGACCAAAAAGCCTCAGACATTCTGCAAGACAATGAATATATGTATGTGACCGGCAATCCGTTGCTAAAAAACTGCCGGCACATAACGCTGAATCTCGCCTACACCTGGATGCCCTCAAACGCTTTCGGTCTGAGTGCTTTCAGCAATTTCATGGAATATATTGACAGGCAGCTCATCATATATGAACCATACAATGACGGTCAGGCGCTAATAAGGAATTACCGCAACAATGGCAATTATGTGAAAAGTGAGATAGGACTTGCCGCAAACTGTAAACTGTTCAGAGGAAAATTGCAACTTTACGCAAGCCCGAAACAGGCTTTCTACAAATCCTCCGGTATCTACGACAAGTCGTACAACCCATTCACGATTACCGCCCAAGCCACTTGCTACCTCAACAGCCTGTATTTCCAGGCCTATTACCAGACCCCTGACCGGCAGATGTTCGCCTCATCTCCGCAAATCTACAGAGAAAGGAATTTCCATAGCGTCACCGTCGGATGGGCAAACTCTGATTGGAACATACGGGTGATGGCCGCCAACTTCTTCAACAAAGGCTGGAGCAGTGCTGACATCGTCATAGAATCACCGTTATACACGGAATTAAAGGAAAACATCGGCACGAGTTCACATCCCCGTTTCAGTGTGGCCGTCACATATACTTTCGGTTATGGCAAGAAAGTGCAGCGTGGCAATGAGGTCGGCGAGCAATCCGGGGCAAACTCCGCCATAATAAAGTAGGAGCAAGGCTCCGCCGTGTCGCGGAGCTATCGGGTTGCCCAGTTTTTGATAGAGCCTGTTTAAAATTAAGCTGTTGGTCATTCTCCGATTATGGTGGCGACAAGCCTGCGCGGGCCACCGCAGTCTCGGAATTCACATAGATAGATGCCCTGCCAGATGCCGAGATTGAGCCTTCCGCCGGTGATGGGGATGGAGAGCGAAGAGCCGACAATCACAGACTTGGCATGTGAGGGCATGTCGTCAGGCCCTTCATCTGTGTGCAGATAATACGGTGCGTTTTCAGGCACAAGCCGGTCGAAAATCATCTTCAGGTCATGGCGAACATCCGGATCGGCGTTTTCATTGAGCGCCAATGCCGCCGACGTGTGCTTTATCAAAAGATTCAACAGCCCTTTCTCCGGCAATTTGGGAAGATTGCGTAACATCTCGCCTGTCATGAGGTGCATGCCTCGCGGAAATGGGACGACAGTGAATTCAGTCTGTGTTATCATTGTTGTGGTGTTTGTCTGACGCAAAATTACAAAATTCCATTGACATCTCCGGTCTGGTATGCAAAGTCGGTAACATATTCTTGGGAATGCTGTGAAACTAATGTTTTCCGTATATTTGCAATAACAATTCCCGGGCATATCGGTCTGGACTGTGCGGAATCAGCCAGGAAGTCTTTGAGTCTTATTGCCAGGCGCTGGCCGAGATTTCGCCGGTCATATGCAACAACTACGGATTCTATCTCCAAACTGAGGTCCGGTTGTGAACAGCGTGAAAAATGACACAGCGTGAAAAATGATAGCTGGGCACATACAAATCCTGATGATATTTTGTCAAGTCAGGAAAAGTTTGTAACTTTGCGGTGCAGAAACGGAAAGCCGTCAATGCGCATCCAGCCGCAATAGCTCAGTTGGTAGAGCATTTCATTCGTAACGAAAAGGTCGTGGGTTCGAGTCCCACTCGCGGCTCAAGAGATAAGAAGCTGATTGTCAGAAGACTGAATGTTGACTGCTGTCAGCTTTCTGTTTTGATGCAGGCGTGGATTCCCCGCCGGATTGCCGTGGTTTAATATATTTTAACGTCGGCGGCGCAATTATTTATGAGAATAAAGCGTTAAATTTGCAAATTGAGGAGAATGACCCTGGTGTCAGGGTCACCTTTTTCTGCGTATAGGCCCCGGCAGGGGTGGTTCAGACTACATACAGAGCATGAGACAATTAAAGATATCAAAATCAATCACCAATCGCGAGAGCGCGTCGCTTGACAAGTATCTCCAGGAGATTGGGCGTGAAGACCTTATCACGGTAGAGCAGGAGGTGGAATTGGCCCAGCGCATTCGCGAGGGAGACCAGGCCGCTTTGGAGAAACTGACACGCGCCAATCTCAGGTTCGTGGTGTCGGTGGCCAAACAGTATCAGAATCAGGGGCTGAGCCTTCCTGACCTTATAAACGAGGGCAATCTCGGGCTTATCAAGGCCGCGCAGAAGTTTGACGAGACCCGCGGTTTCAAGTTCATCTCATATGCCGTGTGGTGGATTCGCCAGTCTATACTCCAGGCGCTTGCTGAGCAGAGCCGTATCGTACGTCTCCCGCTCAACCAGGTAGGATCTCTCAACAAGATTTCCAAGGCTCTGTCTAAGTTTGAGCAGGAGAATGAACGCCGTCCTTCGCCTGAGGAGCTGGCCGAGACCCTTGATGTGCCTGTCGACAAGGTGGCTGACACCCTCAAAGTCTCAGGCCGCCATATCTCGGTGGATGCTCCGTTTGTGGAGGGAGAGGATAACTCTCTGCTTGATGTGCTGACCAATGATGACAGCCCGATGGCTGACGCGACACTCAACCAGGAATCGCTCTCCAAGGAGGTTGACCGCGCTCTCCGTCAGTTGCATGAGCGTGAGAGGGAGATTCTGAAGATGTTCTTCGGAATCGGTTGCCAGGAGATGACCCTTGAGGAAATCGGGGCGAAGTTTGATCTCACCCGCGAGCGTGTGCGTCAGATCAAGGAAAAGGCCATACGTCGTCTCAAGGGGCAGAAGTCGCGCCTGTTGAAGACTTACCTCGGTCAGTAAGCATAACATATGAAGTGATTGTGGCCCGTCCGGAGCTGGACGGAGCAGCCGCATTACAAATACCGCGCAGAGCTTCCGGACATATCGTTCCGGGTGACTCTGCGCGTTTTTAACAATATAGGGATTGTAGTAAGGCCTGGCGTTGTCAATTCAAAAAACGGAACAAGGCTTTGTAGGCCGACATCGAGCCAATGCAGAGGAAAATGTCGCCGGGTTCCACGTTAAGCGAGGGGGCGGGGTGGGACGTTTGCTCCAGGGTGCCAATCGGCAGTGTCTCCATAACCACATGGGTTATGCCTAAAACATTGTCATGCGAAGTGGGGCGCGCGGCAGCTATCAGCTTGAGCCCTCGCAGGGATTCGGATGTGATTTCGGAGTATGCCATATGATGGTATATCGCCGGCGCACGAAACCTTATGGCGAATGTGTCGCGGCCTATACGGAGCGACGCGACCTGGGATGAGAGTTCCATCTCATTGACCAGGTCATGGGCGGCGCGTTGTTCGGGTGTCAGTATCCTTTCGACCTGAAGTCCTTCGAGAATCGACTGGTGGAGCTCGTCGATGGCGCGGGCGTAGATTTTCCTTACTCCGATTTTGCGCAGCAGCGCGACTGTCTTGACGCTCGCCCCGAAGTTCTCGCCGATGGCCACTATCACAAGGTCGATGTTCTTAAGGGGCAGTGCGGCCAAAGAAGGCTCGTCAGTGGAGTCAAGTATGTAGGCCGTGGATATGTAGTCCTTTATCGCTTCCACGTTTGCGGCGCGTATGTCTGCGCCGATCACTTCGTGGCCCATGTCTGTGAGGTCGCGTGCGAGGTTTGAGCCGTAGATGCCGAGTCCGATTATCAGGTAACGCATGGTGTCGTCGTTTTGTTGGTGGTCAGTTGATTATGATGTTGTCTGCAGGGAGCCGGAATGGCGGGTCATTGTGGGTACCGACCATGCCGACAAGAAGGGATATGATGCCGACACGTCCCAGGAACATCGCGGTGCAGAGCAGTATCTTGGAGTATAATGAGAGAGAGGGGGTTATGCCGAGGGATGAACCCACGGTGAACAATGCCGAGACCGCCTCATATACCAATGCTTTTGGCGGAAGTTGAGGCTCAAGCCATACCAGCATTATGGTGTAGAACGTTAATGACGGTATGGAGAGGCCGATGACGGCGTGCGCGCGCCTGAGCGACGGAGTGGATATGGTGCGGTCGTAGGCGGTGACCCTTTCCCGTCCGAGTATTATTGCTTTCAGGTTGAGGATCATAGCGGCGAAGGTGTTGACCTTGATGCCTCCGGCGGTCGACTGGGAGGCTCCTCCAATCCACATGAGGAAGAGAAACATCAGTATGGTGATGTTGGTGAAGCCAGCAGGATTGACAGAGGCGAATCCTGACGAGCGTGGCACTGAGGAGTTGAACCAAGACTGGATGATTTTGTGGCCTGTTGACATGCCTTCAAGCGAGTTGCCATATTCGAAAACCAGAAACATGCCTGTTGACACCAATGTAAGGCAGGCATATGTGACAAGCGCTATTTTGGTGTTGAGGTCGTATATGTGGAGTGGGATTCGGGGGGATGGGCGTCGCCTCGCCCAAGCCCAGATTTTCCTGAGGTTGCACACGGCCGCCTGGCGGAAGTTCATAAGTATCGGGAAGCCGATGCCTCCTGCGGTGACAAGCATGGTCACGATGATGTACACCCACTGGCCGGAGCCGAGGAGCAACGGATTGGAGAGTCCACCGTCTACATTCGAGAACCCCGCGTTGCAGAATGCCGAAAGTGAATGGAATCCGGCGAATACCATCTCTTCCTCGACCGACATGCCGAGTGTGTCGTGTACTGACAGGAAAATCGCCACGGCTCCGGCCAGCTCTATCATGATGGTGAACGCAAGGATGTATAACAGCGTCGGCAACAGCGCGCTCATGGTTTTGGAGTACACCATGTCGCGCACCATGAGCTGGCTGTATATGGACGTGTTGCCGCTGAAGAACAGCGCGAAAAAGCTGGTGAAAGTCATCACGCCCAAACCGCCGGTCTGGATAAGGAGCGCCAGCACGAGAATCCCGGCGGGGGTGAATGTGGCCGTGACATCGACCGAGGTCAGCCCGGTGATGCACACGGCAGAGGTTGAGACGAAGAGTGCGTCGGTGTAAGCGATACCTCCGTATGTGCATTTAGGCATCATCAGCAATAGGGAGCCGACAAGTATCAGAAGCAGAAAGCTGGCCGATAGGATAAGCGAGGGATTTGTGCGTCGGCCGAGCAGTTTTATGATTCCAAAAGAGAGGTCTACGACTGAGTATGCGCCGAGTATTGTGAACAGGAACTTGTTGGAATACAGTATCTGGTCGAGAATCTCAATCCATGGATGGTCGGGGCGGGGATATGCAAGCGGCAACAATGTCAACAGCACCGCCAGGTCCACAATCCATTTGATTGCACGTGTCTCGCGCAACGTCTGGCGGAATGAGAGTGCAAGACCATAGAGAATGTTTATTATGAATATGATCTGACACACGCGCAACGCCCCTAAGATGCGTCGCAGGTCGCTTTCTGAATGGTTAAAGCCGAAATAGATTGTCAATGCGGTAAGGCAAGCAATTGCCCCGATGAAAGCCGCAACCCCGACAATGACGCTTCCCAAACGAATCGCAGGCACAAAACGCGCGGTGAAACGGCGGTAGGCGTTTGCCGCCACCATCAACCGGTGTCTTATGCCTGGCAATCCGTGTGGCATATCAGTTTACCTGTTTTTCAGGCGGTTCAATAGCGAGCCGATGCCCTCGGTTGAATCAGTTGAATCGGTCCCCTTTTCAGTAGTGGTGGTTGTGCCGGCGGCGGGGGCCACTGACGCGGTCTTGGTGAGAGAGAATCCGCAGTTGAGGCCGTCGTAACTGTTGAGGAAGCTCGCCGCAGCCTGCAGTGTCTGTTTTCCGGTCAGTTTAGCCACTGTGTTCATCAAGGTGAGCAGTTTAGACGCGTCAAATGTAAGAATCAGACCCGATGATGTGCGCTGCACATCGGCGGTGATTTGTCCGACGCTTATCTTGCCAAGCGCCTTGAAGTTGAAAATGAACGAATTTGACGAGGCCTGGGTTGAGTCGCGCTGGAAAGTGCCTGATAGTTTGGCTTTCCCGAGGGCAAATTCGCAGGTTTTTTCCGGAGTGAGGGTCACCACGAGCTTCTGCAAGCCTGCCTTTTCGTAATAAGGAGCCAGTTTGTTGACAATAGTCGCTGCCATTGCCGCGCCTCCGGCTTTCTGGAGCAGGTTGTCGCTTTTGAATGTCACCGCGGGTTCCTTGTAGGCATATACGCCAGCAAGGTCGGCTTCTGATAGCTGTCCTCCGCCCAGTAGTCCGGAAATCAGTCCGCCGAGCGCGTCGCCGAGCGCGCTCCCTGTGGAGCTGTCAGAAGATGAGGAACCGCCGGCGAGGTTGCCGAGCAAATCGCGGATGTCGGGTTCCGCCTTAATGGTCGGGGCAGAAAGCATAAAGAGGCCCAAAATGGCGAATACAATCTTTTTCATACCTTAATATAACATTGGGTTTTGCTGAAAAGTCACGGCACGGGCCGTGATTTTGCCGCAAAATTAACAAATTCTTTTTCAATCACGTCATAAATATAGGGTTGTTGGGCGGCATGTTTGTGTTAAAAACTTTAACACTTGTTTGTTTTTCCCTTATGCAAAAAAGCCGTAACTTTACAAAAATTTTGCTTACAGGTCAGGAATGTTAAAATCCCGACGGAATCAAAATGTTGGCTTCCAGCCCGTTGCGACAAAATATGGGTTGAAGCCATAAGAAGCTTCCGGAAACCAGGAGGCCACATTTCAAAGTGCATTGATGAAAACAATGGTAAAAAAGATATTAGCCATTATCGTCTTGGCTTTAATCTCGGCGGGGAGCCATATGAGCGCCCAGGTCGAATTCAAGCGCGGACTGGAGCAGATATCCTTCATCCCAAAGGGGCAATGGATAACAGGAGTCAGCGTCAGTTTCTCACAGTCAAACCAAGACAACTACCAGTTCTTCATAGTAGAGGATGTGTCAGGCGACGCGTATACCTTCAAGGTCAGCCCGATGGTGATGTACTGCTTCAAAGACAACCTGTGTGCCGGAGGCAAAATGGCGTACACCCGTACCCGCACCCGTCTTGACCAGGCCCGGGTTGTCATCGACTCCGAGACCGACTACTCGCTTGACAACCTTTACCAGATTTCACACAACTATTCCGCTATGGCCTGCTTCCGTAATTACATCAGCCTCGGACGCAGCCACCGTTTCGGGTTCTTCAACGAAGTGCAGCTGCAGTTTGGGGGCGGAGAGTCAAAAGTGATAAACGGACGCGGCAAGGACCTCTCAGGCACATTTGACAAGAGTTGGAACATGAACATCGGGCTTGCTCCGGGGATGGTGATGTTTCTAAACAACTACTCGGCGATAGAGGTCAACGTCGGGGTGCTTGGTTTCAACTATTCCCACACCACATCCAAGACCGATCAGATTTACCTTGCCTCGCGCGAGTCAAAGCAGGCCAATTTCAAAATCAACCTCTTCTCGATAACATTCGGGGTAGCTTTTTATCTGTAAAAAACCGAGACAGTCATGATAAGAAAACTTTTTCTGATGATATTAGGCCTGATTGTCGCGGTGTTGTCGCTGGCGACTGAGGCATGGGGTGCTGACCGGGAGTTCACCGACGCAATCCCGTTGCTGGGGGCGCTCGCCAAAGGGGAAAAGATACCTATCGACTCCACAGTCATCGCCCAAGACGAGATAGATGAGACTGTGATTGTGGGAGGCGACACCGTGTCGATAGTCCTGCCGCAGAAAAATTACGGACGTTACAATCGAGGGCTTCACAATTACCTTTTCATCCCGAAAGGGCAGTGGTCTTTCGGCCTGATGGCATCATATGGAGAGTTCTCGACCGATGATGTGCAGCTGCTGTCAGTGTTGAAGAATCTTGACCTGAACATTAAGGCATACTCCCTGCAGCCGTCTATAACATATTTCTTCCGCAACAACCAGTCAATAGGAATGAAATTTGTCTACGTCCGCCGCAATCTTGACCTCCCGGGACTGTCGGTAGACTTCAGCGACGATATGAACTTCAGCCTCAAGGATGTCAGCTATTATGAGCAGAGCTACTCGACATCCGTGTCATACCGCAATTATGTGGGGTTGGGGCGCGACAGGCGTTTCGGTGTGTTCAACGATGTCGACCTCGCGTTTGGATCCGGCTCTTCAAGATTCAAACGTTATTATGGGGGAGAATTGCGTGACACACGCACAAATTCGATGACAGCCTCGCTGAACTTCTCTCCCGGCCTGTGTGTCTTCATTATGGATTATGTCAGCTTCAATGTCAGCTTTGGTGTTTTCGGCATAAAGGTCCATCAGGAGAAGCAGCAGACCAACGGAGTGGAGGAAGGCACACGTTTCACCTCCGGGGCGAATTTCAAGTTCAACATTTTCAACATCAACTTCGGCATGGCCGTCTTTATCTGATTCAGCTAAGGAATGGAAAGAACGCCAATCAAACATATGTCACGGGCCACACGCCGCCTGGTGTGGGTGCTGATGTCAGTTGCCTCCCTGTCATTGCAGGGCTGTCTGCAAAACAACATCCCTTATCCGCGTATCCAGCCTGATTTTCTGACGATGGAGGCAGACGGACTTGTGAAACCGGCGGAGATTGATGCCGCCAACCGTATGGTGACACTGACATTCGGCGAGGAAGTCAACATAAAGGCCGCCCAGATCACGTCCTACACAATCACCGAAGGAGCCTCATTTACCAGCGGTAACCTCAGCGCCCCAATTGATTTGTCGGAATACTATATATGCACCCTCTCGCTTTACCAGAATTATGACTGGGTTATAAAGGGAGTACAGACAATCGAGCGCTACTTCACGGTCGAAAACCAGGTAGGGGCGACCATCATCGATGTCGGCGGCCGACGTGTCAAAGTGAATGTGTCGTCTAACGGCGGAGGGCTCAAGAATGTAAAAGTGCTGACCATGAAGCTCGGCCCGGTTAATTCCATAGTCACACCGGCCCTCGAAGGGGAGACCATAGATTTGACCCGCCCGGTCGACGTGACTGTGAGGGCGTATGGAGAGGAATGTGTCTGGACGATAATCGGCGAGGAGGTGACATCCAACGTGCAGACTGTCAGGGCCGATGCCTGGACGAATGTCGCATGGGTGTATGGAGCCGGACTCGACGGGGTGGACAACGGCGTTGAATACCGCCAGTATGGAAGCCAGGAATGGATCAAAGCCCCCTCGGCATGGGTGACAAACACCGGTTCCACATTCTATGCGCGGCTTGTCAGCCTCAATCCCGAGACTGAATATGAGGCCCGCACTTATGGTGGGGATGAATATGGAGACGTGGTGAGGTTCACGACCGGATCCATTGTACAGGTACCTAACTCATCGTTGTCAGACTGGTCTAAGAATGGCGCGGTATGGCAGCCGTGGGGCGAAGGGCAGACTCCGTATTGGGACACCGGCAACAAAGGGGCGGCCACTTTGGGGCAAAGCAATGTGGTTCCGACATCCGACACCTCCTCGGGGACAGGGCAGGCTGCAATGCTGCAGACCAAGTTTGTCGGAGTCGGCATCATCGGCAAAATCGCCGCGGGAAGTGTCTTCATAGGCTCCTATCTCCGCACGGATGGCACAAACGGTGTCCTGCAGTTTGGCCGCGAGTTCACCGAGCGTCCCACAAAACTGCGAGGTTATTTCAACTACAAGACGGCGCCAATCAACAAGGCAAGCGCCGAATACCAGCATTTGATGGGCCAGCCTGACACCTGTGTGGTGTGGTGCGCGTTGATTGACTCTCCCGAACCGTTCGAGTGCCGGACAAATCCCAAAGACCAGAACCTGTTTGATCCGTCAGCCTCATATGTGGTTGCTTATGGAAGGATGCAGTGTGGCCAGGATGTCCCCCAATATATACCATTCGAGGTAGAATTACAATACACCGCAACCAATCGCCGTCCGACATATCTTGTCGTGGTGGCCTCATCAAGCAAATATGGCGATTATTTCACAGGAGGGGATGGCGCGGTGATGTGTGTCGACGACCTCGAACTGCTGTATGACTATTAAGACCCAGAATCGAAACATAAAAACGACCGATATATGAAAAAAACGATAAAAGGGCTCGCCGCGTTGGTAGTGGCAGCTGTGGCATCCGGAATGGCAGCCAACGCGCAGAGCTATATGTTTGATAATCCTGAGAACCGCACATACTTTGGTGTGAGGGCGGGGCTTGACGTGTCTTCGGCCGCCAATGGCGGGGCGATGTTCAGCAATAAGGCCGGTTTCAGTGTCGGTGCGGTCTATGACATCCCGGTCGTGGCCAACCTTTACTTCGAGCCCGGGCTGTATCTCTTCTACAACACTTTCGGAACCGTGCATCTTGAGACCTACGCCTATACCATCACAGACTCCGAGGGAAATGAAGATGAGTATTACAAGCTTTATCAGGTTGACGGCACATTGCGCAACTTCGGTTTCCGCATACCTATGAACATCGGTTATCATTTCGACTTTGCCGATGACCTCTCGGTAAGCGTCTTCACCGGCCCTCAGCTCAATGCCAGCCTTGTCGCGCGATATCATCAGAATGAGGTGATCACTCCCGGCGACCAGGTAGTGAAGTCAACTTCGGTCGACGCGTTCGGCACCGGAGGTTTCAAGCATCTCGACGTGCAGTGGAATTTCGGCCTCGGCCTGACATACCAGCGCTACTTCATGAGCATCGGAGGTTCGGTCGGCATCACCCGGATGAAGAGCGCCTCGGTGATTCAAGCCGGACCCTATGAGGTCGATCTGCGCCGCAACATCCGCCGCAATCTCTTCAATATCTCTGTCGGATATAATTTTTAATCCTTACTTACGCCGTGACACATTCCGGGCTGTCGATGGCATCCCTCTTTGATTACGGATTATTGAAATATGGAAATAAGGAGTCTGGAACATATTTGATTTGACGCGCTATTTCGTGGATTTGAGAATGCGTTCTCTGATTATGAAATTCATTTCGACAAGGAGGAGGTGCGGTCAATGCTTCCACGGCGGGGATATGAGCCGCGCCTCTCATTCGCGGTTTTTGATGAGGGCCGTATCGTGGCGTTCACATTGAATGGAATCGGTCTTTTCAACGGAGTCAAGACCGCATACGACACCGGCCCCGGGACGGCAAAAGATTACCGGGGACATGGCCTGGCGGTAAAGATTTTCGACTATTCCCTCCCATTTCTGAAAGAGGCGGGTGTCAGGCAATATCTGCTTGAGGTGTTGCAAGGTAACCATAAGGCAATCAATGTGTACCGTCAGTTGCAGTTTGTGACGGTGCGTGAATTTGACTGTTTCAGGCAGAGCATTGCCGAAATCAGCAGTCTCGACACCTCTATGCGATATGCCGACACCAGAGTTGAGCTTGTTGATACTGATATAATCCGTGCCGCCGGAGCATTCTGTGATTTCTACCCGTCGTGGCAAAACAGCATTGAGTCAATTGAAAGAGGTCGAGGTGGGCTGACCTGCATTAGCGCTTTCCATTCCGACAGGTTGGTCGGATACTGTGTGTCCTGCGACGGGAGATTTGACCCAGTTGGCGGTGAATAGGGAATACCGTCGTGGAGGAATTGCCACTCGGTTGCTACGGGAAACCATGGCCCGGATGTCTGCGGATTTTATCAAAGTGCTGAACATACCGTCAGATGACACATCGCTGTACAGATTCCTTGCCGACAAAAATATAAATCTGATGAACCGGCAGTTTGAAATGGTGTTGCCTTTTTGATATACTGATGCTGCAAACAGACTCTATCAGCAAATCCGAAATTGATATAGTGTTTTCACAGATGCCATATACTGTTGCGGTATGACTTGAGTTCATCTTCCGGCAACTGGGTTATGGCTTTGTCAAACTCCCGGAGCAATGCGGCCTTGTCGTCGGGCAATGCTCCGGTGATCGGGACTGTGTTGGAAATGTGATGGCCGAGCAGGTTGACGCGGATATTCAGCCTGTCGATGAGTGTACGCATCTCCATCAGCCGTTCAATCTCCGGCTCCTCAGTATATGTGCCGTCTATCACTTCCTGATATAGCTGCGATTCGGGGAATATCGTGAGCGATACGATGTTGATGATGCAAGGGTGTAGTCGATTCAGGACATCTGCTGTCGCCACGGCGCTTTCCACTCCTTTGCCTTTCCCTCCGAGTCCATTGAGATAGAACACGTTGTAGCGTATTCCTGCCTCGTCGAGTTTCGACAGCTGCTCAAGAATGTCAGAGGCGAGATAACCTTTGTTCATTCTATCGAGGGTCTCGTCGTGAGCTGTCTCAATGCCGATGTTGATGCTGTCAAGCTTCATATGCCTGAGGTTCCTCAGCTCTTCCACCGACTTTGGCATAATGTCCGTGACGCGGGCGAACATTCCGAATGACACCATATGAGGGAGGTATTTCCTTAGCAGGATCGCCACATCCATCAGTCTGTTGTAGCTCAACACAAAAGGATTTGCACCGGTGAGATAGACACGCCGTGCGCGTGGTTGCCACTGACGGATGACTTTCAGGTCTTCTTCAACCTCAGAGAGAGGCGACATACGGAACGGAGTGCCGTGGTAAAGACTACAAAATTTGCACTTGTGCCATGTGCAACCGGATGTGATCTGAAGAAGCTGAGAATTGGCTTCGTATGGTGGTCGCCATACCTGTCCGGTGAAATGAAGTTCAGGATGTGTCATATCTCGATTATTTTTATTAACTTCGTGGTGCAAAGTTAGATGATTATCAGCGCAGAAGCAATGACTTACCTGAGGGTTTGACCCTTACCGGAAAGTTTGTATTGCTCGTAATCAGCTTTTTTGCGCCCCCGGTTATGGCTAAAAAACTTGACTACGAATATTGCAAGGCGGCTCCGATGCTTGAATGGCTCGGCAACAAGTGGGCACTGGTGGTTCTCGTGAAGATTTCTGAGAACGGGCCGGTGCGCTTCAACGATCTGTACCGCAACATCCCGTCGGTTTCGGAGAAAGTGCTTTCGCAGGTGCTAAAGCAGTTAACCACCGATGGCATCATAAGCCGCGAACTCTTTCCGGATGTTCCTCCACGGACGGAATACTCAGTGACGGAGTTCGGCAAGACACTTCTGCCTCATATCGAGGCTCTGCTCAATTGGGGGCGTGAGAACTTTGAACAGATAATGGAAAACCGACAAAAACACTACTAACGATATGGATATGAAATTCTGTCAGAGCTGCGGAATGCCGCTCACCAATGAAGTACTCGGCACAAATGCCGACGGCTCGCCAAACGAGGATTACTGCATCTATTGCTACAAAGACGGCAAGTTCACGCAGGACATGACAATGGCGCAGATGATTGACCACTGCGCTCAGTTCACCGATGAGATAAACATGAACTCAGGTCAGAATCTCACGGTCGAACAGATGAAGGAGCAGATGCGTCAGTTTTTCCCGCATCTCAAACGCTGGAAAAAACAATAGACAATTATGAGTAACGAAATTTTATATATACTCCTGCCGGACTATGCGGCGCATGAGGCGGTGTTTCTTTCGCAGGCTATCGCCTCCGATGAATATGCGATGAAGGAAAATCCGAAGTATGTCAATAAGGTGGTCGCCCCGACATTGGAGCCGGTGAAATCAATCGGTGGGTTTCGCACAATGCCGGATTATTCGTTTGATACGATACCCGATGATTATGCTGCGCTGGTGCTGATTGGTGGTTTCGGGTGGAGTACGCCTGTTGCTGAACTGGTTGTGCCAATTGTCAAAAGAGCTGTGGAAAGAGGGAAGGTTGTCGGTGCGATATGCAATGCAGCATCATTTATGGCAAAGCACGGTTTTCTCAATGCGGTGAAACATACCGGCAATGGGCTTGACCAGTTGAAGCTGTGGGGTGGAGAGAATTACACTAACCCCGAGAGGTATATCCATGCGCAAGCCGTAAGCGATAGAAACATCGTTACTGCCAACGGTTCTGCAACCCTTGAATTTGCAAAAGAGTTACTTTCGTTGCTCGAAAACGACACGCCGGAACGAATCGAAATGTACTATCAGTTCAACAAGCAGGGTTTCTGCAACCTTTTCTCGATTGAATGAAGAGGGTCATTGTCATAGGTTGTCCGGAGCCGGAAAGAGTATCTTTTCAATAAAACTATCCTCTCAAATAATCATATCATTATGTTTATCGCAATACTTACATATAGAAAGCCGTTGAGCGAGGTTGATAAGGTTCTCGCCTCTCATCGTGACTATCTTGCCGAGCACTATGCGGCCGGCGATTTCATCACATCCGGTCCGCAGACACCCCGCGTTGGCGGTGTGATAATGATAAGGGCCGAAAGCCGTGAAGCAGTAGATTCCATTATTGCGCAAGACCCATTCAACATCAACGGAATCGCCGACTATCAGATTGTAGAGTTTACACCGACAATGTTTGCAGAATCGAGCCTTTCCGACATTCTTAAATAGGTATTATGCCGATGGAGATCAAAAAGACTATAATGATATGGCTGGCAGTCACCATCATTGTGATGTTCGCATTGCCTTTTGCTGTTGCCCGGCTTGCGTCTGAATGTTCCGGAATGGCACTGTGCATGATGCTTTTCTTCATTGTGAATCCTATTTATTCTGCGATTCTTGGTTATCGCTGCGGAAAAGACATAAAGAAAATGTGGAATCTTCCATTGGTGTCAGCCGTAGCGTTTCTTGCCGGAACATGGATTTTCTTTGATATACATGAGTTATGGTTTATCGTCTATGCAATAGTGTATCTTGCAATAAGTTGGACCTCAATGACTATCAGCAAATATATAAATAGATCAAATAAGGGTAATGATATATTCCCGTTTTCAGACACGCCCGACACTGCTGTTTTTATATGCAGCCACATCCTGGACAGTGGAGAAGAGATATTATTTGTTTCACACGATATGGATGACGGAGCATGGCAATTCCTTTGTGGTAAAGAACATAATGAAAGCGACGCAAGTATAGTTTCATTAAAGTATGTATTGGGCTTAGACCCGACTATCGGCAACCTGAAAGATTTACCTCTGGGCTATTGTGCAGAAAGAGAATCCAAGAATGACAAGTGGATAATTGCAAAGAATTAAATCATGCCTTACATATCAATCGAGAGCGGCAAACTGACCGCAGAACAGAAGAAGCAGTTGATTGAACGGTTGACTGCAACAGCCTCCGAAATAACCAATATCCCGGAGCAGTTCTTTACGGTTACCATCAAGGAAATACCTGACGAGAACTTTGGCATCGGTGGCAAATCAATCGATGAGATAAAACGCAATTACAAGCCATGAAGGTAATCGGAATCAACGGAAGTGCCCGAAAAAACGGCAACACGGCCTTGATTATCAGCAAGGTCTTTGATGAACTCAATAAAGAGGGTATCGAATGTGAGCTGATACAATTGGCTGATTATGAAATACTGCCATGTCGCGGATGCTTTGCTTGTAAAGGCAGATGCAACTGTGTGTTTGCGAATGATGGATTTGCAGACATATTCAGCCGTATGGCAGATGCAGACGGCATTGTTCTTGGATCTCCGGTATATTCCGCTGATGTGTCTGCAAAGATGAAAGCCTTTCTGGAGCGTGGAGGTGTTGTCGTTGCAACCAATCCGGGAATTCTTCGCCATAAGATAGGTACCTCGGTTGCCGCGGTGCGTCGCGGTGGCGGCATGACTACCGTTGACACCATGAATCACTTTATGCTCAACAAAGAGATGATTGTCGTTGGCTCCACCTATTGGAACATGGTCTATGGCAAGAATATCGGAGATGTCCTCAATGATGAGGAAGGCATGGCTAATATACGCAACCTCGGCAAAAATATGAGTTTTGTCCTTAAAAAAATCAGATTATGAATGTAAAGGCAGAGTTGCTGCGGTTTATTGAAAACAATACCAACTTGCGGCTTAATGACGTAAATATCAAGCCGGAAAAGATACGGGCGATCATGATAAACGAAGTTGTCCCGGTTGATTCTGACGATGACTTCTACGGAAAGCCTGACTCTGCATATATGTCGACGACAATCCCATTGTTCCGTAAAGCGGGAATAGAGGTAAGTGGTATTCAGGATATATTGAGCCTCGGCATTTACATTACAAATGCCGTCAAGACGCCCAAATCGGAATATGCGGTTTCAAAGGAAAGCATTGAAGAAAGTCTGCCGTATCTTGAAAAGGAACTTGAGCTGTTTCCCAATCTTCAGGTTGTGATGCTGATGGGTGATGTGGCGAAAAAAGCCTTTAATATGATAAGCAAGAAGTCAACCGGGAAAAATGCCGTTCCCGGTATATCCACCTACAAATTGCGTAACACTGAGATTCTCTATAGAGGATGTCGCGTTCTGCCTTCCTATATAATGACAGGGCAAAACCTCCTTATCGAGAAATCAAAGTTTCAAATGGCATCGGAGGATATTACTTTGATGTATAGACTGATAAATAAAGTGTAATTGCAATTGCCACTCACTCAGCGGCAATAGTCCTACATATAATGCATGACAACAGATTGCAGGATATGACCTTAGCAGAACTATGGGGATTGTTTCCTGTCGTTCTGACTCCGCACAATCCTCGGTGGATTTTTTTGGCAGAGGAGGAAATACGGTTGCTGACAGATATTCTTTCCGAATATGATCCCATCATCAATCATATCGGCAGTACTGCGATTCCTGACATTCAGGCTAAACCGATAGTGGATATTCTTGTAGAAATCTCCCCGGGAACCGAATGGCAGTCGATAATTGAAATATTGGAACGCAACGGATATATCTGTATGTCAGAATCTCATACCCGAATCAGTTTTAACAAAGGATACACGCCTGCCGGATATGCCGACAAAGTGTTTCATATCCATGTGCATAGGACTGGAGATAACGATGAAATCTTATTCCGTGACTATCTGATAGCGCACCCTGAATCCGCCAAAGAGTATGAAACATTGAAACGGTCTCTGCTGCCGAAATACAGGAGCAACCGCGACAGATATACCGAAGCCAAAACTACGTTTGTTAAAAAGATAGTCGAACTTGCCAAAGCCAACTGATGAAAATCTATCAACCGAGAGAGGAGCTGCGCCCATATGTGCGCTATTATTGGGTGCTGGAAAGCCATGAGCATTTCAGCATCCTGACCTTTCCTATCGGTTGTCCGCAGATTATTTTTCACAAGAAGACTCCGCTTTATATCCCGGAACTTGACAAGAACCAGTCTCAATTTACAATTAGCGGGCAGGTGAATTTCCCCGCGCATATTCAATCAGACGGAAGACTGGAAATGATTGTGGCGGTTTTCTATCCACAACAGTTCGGTAATTTTTGAGCAGGCATAGCTGTATCGCACTGATACACAATAGTTTGCATTGATATTGAATTGTTATCGCATCTTATTGATATTCAATTGAATATGCAAATTTTACCGAACTATTGTATCCACATACCATCGGGATGTTTATCGGCACTCCGCCATCGGCATTCCACAATCTTGAAATTTCCGGCTATGATATCGAGAATCGGCAACTCAATGAGATAGCTCAAAGGATTTTCGACTGCAAGATTGCCAAGGAGTGTATTGATATACTGGAAGATTTCCTGACATCGAAGATTCAACCGGGCTTGAATATCAGCCGTGTTGGTTCGACAATCGGCACATTGCTTCACGCTCCTTTTACATCTGTGAATGCTCTTGCCGACAGTGCCTGTCTCAGCAAGCGACAATATGAAAGGGTTTTCCGCGAAACTGTCGGCATGAATCCGAAGGAATATGCTCGCATCGTGCGGTTTCAAAAAGCTCTGTGGCTGATGCAGAAGGGAGAATGCAACTATGCCGGAATCGCTGCCGAATGCGGTTACTCCGATCAATCCCACTTTATAAGGAATTTCAAGGAACTGAGTGGATACACGCCTCAGTCGCTCATAAAACATTGCGCTCCATATTCAGACCTGTTCACCAATCCGGCATAATGTCGCATTTGTTCTATCTGGAGTTGATTGACCATAATAATTTTGCATCAAAAAACTATGATGCAGGAAGTCAATCCGAAAGAAACCCCACGGGCATACGCCTTTGAAATGTGGATGAAGGCTCCAATGCCGATGGTGACGCTTTTCAAAACTCTCGATGTGACCAGATTGCGCAAAGTCAGCCGTAAGCGAGGAATGAAGTTCAACATGCTGATGTGCTGGTGCATCGGTAAAGCTGCCACGCAGGTAAAGGAGTTCTATATGCTTCCGGTCGGTGACAGACTAATCAGATATGACTCAATTGCAGTCAATACCATTGTTGCCAATTCGCAAGGCGAGGTAAGCTCGTGTGATATACCTTTCATTGAAGTCCTCTCGCGCTTCAATGAAGACTATATTTGCCTGACACGCAAAGTTGCCGACACCTGCCAGAATCACGACATCACCGACAGCATGGTAATTGGCACATCAGCATTGGCTCAATATGACATAGACGGTGCGGTTGGCATGTATAGCGGCATATTCAACAATCCTTTTATGATTTGGGGGGCATATCGCCGCCGGTGGTTCAGGGCAACCCTCACAGTATCATTCCAGTTCCACCACAGCCAAATGGATGGCGCCCATGCCGCTCGCTTCCTTCTATGTTGTATTCCAAAATTCTCGTTGAGATTTAGAAAAGATTAACGTTAAAAATCAATTG
>Ga0183011_10339_pt1 | contig 30476 bp, 25 predicted proteins | sample NAcewD2O_March_FD_122322 | JGI IMG/M metagenome (GOLD analysis project Ga0183011, IMG submission 122322) | Mouse cecal microbial communities from Vienna, Austria - N-Acetylneuraminic amended D2O_March | ecosystem: Host-associated > Mammals > Digestive system > Large intestine > Cecum | place... | reverse complement strand
TATCTGATCAAAGTCACGATCGGAATTGATGTATCCCATTTCTAATAGGATCGCTGGTTCTTTGATATCACGAATGACCAAAAAGTCACCGACTTCGACCCCGCGATTTTCTAAGCCGATCGCCCCGAACTCCTTATTTACCATTTGGGCTAATTTAAGTGAATTTTTATGGTAATAATAGGTCGTAAAACCAGAAGCTGTATTTTTGACTGGCGACGAGTCAAAGTGGAAACTGATAAAAGCATCCGCATGGACTTGATCTGCTAGTGCAGGGCGCTTGCTTAGGCTGACAAAAGTATCATCGCTACGTGTAAGATAGACTTTTGTGTTTTGTTTACGTAATTTTTTTGCCAATAGTTTGGCATAAGCTAAAGTGTATTGTTTTTCTTCTTTTTTCTCAGTGTTTGAAGTCGCCCCAGAATCATAACCACCGTGACCAGGATCGATCACGATCGTCGCATTTGAGAGATCAGTAACTGGTAATTTGTAGCTACTGTTGATCATCCAATCAGCGACCCAGCCTTTTTTTTCATCGTCAGTTTCAACATACATCCAATGATATTTACTTTTTAAGACAGTTACACGTTGATTTTGCTTGAGTTGACTGATTTGATCATATTCAACACCAGGGCCTTTTTTGAGGACAGCATAGTTAGTTTGGATCTCTAGTTGTCCGAAATATTTATAAGTGCGATAACCTAAAATGCCAACTAGTATGAAAATGATCGCAAATAGGACCCGAATACGTTTGGGGAGGCCAGATCCATGAGAAGTTCTAGGCTTTTCCATGTGCATCACTCCAAATTTAACAACTATTCACATTATAGCAAAAATGCTTTGTGTCCAACAAGTAAATGCTAACGGTTTCCTAACAAAGCCTGTTGAAATGTAAAAACAAATTAATAGTTGGCAAAACCCCCGATAGAATGATAAAATTTATTCAAACGGCTTTCGTTAAATCGTGAACGAATTTCAGCAAAATTGTTTTAGGAGGATCAACTAATGTCTGACATTAAATACAAACGAGTTGTGATGAAACTGAGCGGGGAAGCATTGGCCGGTGATGCTGGTCAAGGTATCAATCCGCCAGAGATCCGTAAAGTTGCCGAAGAGATCAAAGAAGTGCATGACTTGGGTGTTCAAATCGCGATCGTTGTCGGTGGTGGCAATATGTGGCGTGGCGAATCAGGTGCACAAATGGGAATGGAGCGCGCTCAAGCCGATTATATCGGAATGCTTGGGACAGTGATGAATGCTTTGGCACTACAAGACAATTTAGAATCGATCGGAGTACCAACTAGAGTTCAAACTGCAATTGAAATGCGCCAAGTAGCTGAACCATATATTCGGCGTAAGGCTATGCGGCATTTGGAAAAGGGACGTATCGTGATCTTTGCAGCCGGTACCGGCTCACCATATTTCTCCACAGATACGACATCAGCTTTACGGGCGTCAGAGATCAATGCTGATGTGATCTTGATGGCTAAAAATGGTGTTGACGGCATTTATTCAGCCGATCCACGTAAAGATGCAAATGCAGTCAAATACGATAAGCTGACCCATATGGAGATCATCAATAAGGGATTACAAGTCATGGATACAACAGCTTCATCACTATCCATGGATAACAATATCCCACTTGTGGTCTTCAACATGAATGAGCGTGGAAATATCAAGAAAGTTGTTCAAGGTGAAACGATCGGAACAACAGTTGAAGGGAAGTAAATAAATTTATGAAAATCACAGATCCAACTATTTTACAATATCAAGAAAAAATGACCAAAGCAGAAGAAGCTTTACAACGTGAATTGGGTACGATCAGAGCAGGGGTAGCCAATGCTAGTTTGTTAAACCGAGTAAACGTTGAATATTATGGGGTGCCAACACCACTTAATCAAATGGCTCAGATCAGCGTTCCAGAAGCACGTGTGCTTCTCATCACACCATACGATAAGTCTTCTTTAAAAGACATCGAACATGCGCTCTTAGCATCTGATCTAGGTATCGCACCTATGAATGACGGGTCAGCTATTCGTTTAGTGATCCCACAATTGACTGAAGAACGGCGTAAGGAATTAGCTAAACAAGTTAAAGCAACTTCTGAAAAGGGCAAAGTTGCTGTTAGAAACGTTCGCCGTGAAATGATGGATGCTTTGAAGAAAGCTCAAAAGAATGGTGATTTGACTGAAGATCAATTACGTGACTTGGAAGATGTTGCCCAAAAAGTAACGGATAATTCGATCAAAAATATTGAAAATATTACAGCAGAAAAAGAAAAAGAAGTGCTTGCCGGCTAGGTGAAAGCTTTATTTTGCTGATAATAACGGGGCAAGGGCTCGTCGAAACAGGCGCTTACTGGATCGACGAATTTGTCCCGTTATTCTTTTAACAGAGGTGAAGATATGTTTTCTAACTTATTTAAAAATAAGCAGGCAGCACAAAACAAGCTAGATCAAAAACGGATACCGGCTCATGTTGCGATCATCATGGATGGTAATGGTAGATGGGCAAAAAAGCGTGGCTTGCCCCGAGTTGCCGGACACAAGCAGGGAATGGAGACGGTCAAAACGATCACTAAAGCAGCTAGTGATCTGGGGGTCAAGGTGTTGACATTATATGCTTTTTCAACGGAAAATTGGAAAAGGCCCCAAGCTGAAGTCGGTTTTTTAATGGATCTTCCAGTAAAATTTTTTAATACATTTGTCCCGGATCTGATCGCAAACAATGTCCGTGTCAATGTGATGGGGTATACAGATAAATTACCTGATTCGACAAAAAAAGCAGTTTTTGATGCGATCGAGCAGACTAAAGATAATACCGGCATGGTCTTGAATTTTGCTTTGAATTACGGGGGGCGTGCCGAGATCACGACTGCAGTCCAAGCCGTAGCAACTCAAGTTAAACAAGGAAAATTAGAGCCATCACAGATCGATGAAAATGTTTTTTCAGAGGCTTTGATGACGGCTACCCTCCCTTATGCTGATCCGGAATTACTGATCCGCACGAGTGGGGAAGAACGGATCTCTAACTTTTTATTGTGGCAGATCGCTTACAGTGAGTTAGTATTTACAGATGTTTTATGGCCGGATTTTTCGGCTGAAGATCTAGAATTATCGATTTATAAGTTTCAGCAACGCGATCGACGCTTTGGTGGGCTGAATAAGAAGGAGGACAATTGATGAAACAGCGTGTTATAACAGCGGTGATCGCTTTGATCATTTTCTTACCATTGCTTTATCTAGGGGGACTTCCCTTTGATATCTTGGTAACATTGATGGGGATCGTCGCCATGTCAGAATTTTTGATCATGAAAAAGAAATTACTCGTGTCATTTGAGGCGATCGTTTCTTTTCTTTTGATGCTATCGATTTTATTGCCGGTCTTTTGGGCTGGTTTTTGGACACAGGATACTTTAGGGGGCAGCTTTTATTTGCTAGCCCTAGTCATGCTAGTCTACACTGTGATCTCTAAAAATCGTTTTTCATTTGATGATGCAGGGGTCTTATTATTAGGTGGACTATATGCGGGGCTTGGTTTTAGATTTATGATGCTAGCTCGAGCAGAGAGCTTATGGATGATGCTTTACGCCTTATTGATCGTTTGGGTCACAGACAGTGGTGCTTATCTGATCGGACGTAAGATCGGTAAGAATAAATTAGCACCACATATCAGTCCCAATAAAACTTGGGAAGGTTCGATCGGTGGTTCGCTCAGTGCGGTAGTTATTGTAGGCGCATATCTATATTTTGTACAAGCTGCGTTTCCATATAGTTTCTCAACTATGCTTTTGTGGACTTTAGTCTTCTCAGTTGGAGGCCAACTTGGTGATCTGATCGAGTCAGCCTTCAAGCGTCATTATGGAGTCAAGGATTCCGGTAAGATCTTACCGGGTCACGGTGGGATCTTAGACCGCTTTGATTCATTACTATTTGTTTTACCATTGATGCATTTTGCTGGCTTGATCTAAATAAAACGATTAGGATAAGGACGGTAGAGCAATATGATAACAACTATAATTACATTTATCATCGTCTTTGGGATCTTAGTATTTGTCCATGAATTTGGACACTATTATTTTGCCAAACGTGCTGGGATCTTGGTCCGTGAGTTTGCGATCGGGATGGGACCTAAACTGTTTGCATATCGCAAGAATGGCACGACCTATACTTGGCGGATCTTACCACTGGGTGGTTATGTCAGCATGGCAGGTTTGGAAGATGATACCGAAGAGCTAAAAAAAGGGATGCCAGTCAGTTTGATCACTGACGAAAATGGTGTCGTTCAAAAGATAAATACTAGTAAAAAACTCACTTTAGTCGAAGGGATCCCGCTCGAATTGACTGACTGGGATCTAACGGATGGACTTTGGGTCGAAGGGTATGAAAACGGCACTGAAGATGAGATCAAACGCTTCAAAGTTGATCATGATGCCTTGATCATCGGTAAAGATGGGATCGAACTGCAGATCGCACCACGTGATGTGCGTTTTCAGTCGGCTTCGTTAGTCGATCGGATGTTGACCAATTTTGCAGGGCCATTGAATAATTTCTTGTTAGCGATCGTAGCGTTTGGCTTAGTAGCCTTTTTACAAGGAGGGGTCCCTGTAACGACTAATACGATAGCTCAAGTTCAAACTGATTCAGTTGCTCAAAAAGCAGGTCTAAAAGCAAATGATACGATCATTGCGATCGATGGTGCTAAAACACCGACTTGGGACGATGTGGCCCAACATATCAGATCAGCTGATGGCAAAGAACTTGTTTTAACAGTCAAACGAGCTGATAAAAAGCAAAATATCAAAGTCACACCAGTCCAAAAAAACGTAAATGGACAAAAGGTCGCCCAGATTGGTATAATTGCTAAAGGAAAAATGGATCGTTCTATCAAAGCCAAGCTGACTTATGGATTTACCCAAACTTGGTATGTGATAAAACAGCTAGGAAATGCCTTAGCATCAATGTTACACGGCTTTAGTCTAAATGATCTAGGTGGTCCAGTAGCAATGTTTTCCCTCACATCACAGGCTAAAGAAAATGGCCTGATCAGTGTTGTGACACTAACAGCACTGTTGTCAGTTAACTTAGGGATCATCAACTTGTTACCGATTCCTGCTTTGGATGGGGGCAAGTTGCTATTAAATATTATCGAAGCGATCAGAAGAAAACCACTTGATCCAGAAAAGGAGATCATTATCACAATGATCGGTTTTGGATTTTTGATGATCTTGATGCTTCTAGTTACGTGGAATGATATTCAACGCTATTTCTTCCGCTAATTAAATATAAAAGGGGTCTAAGTAAGAATGAAACAATCAAAAATGTTGATTCCAACATTAAAAGAAGTGCCAAGCGATGCTGAAGCACTCAGTCACCAGTTGATGTTACGAGCTGGTTATATCAAACAAGTAACAGCCGGAGTCTATGCCTACTTACCATTGGCTTATCGGGTCTTAAATAATATCGAAACGATCATCCGGGATGAAATGGACAAGATCGATGCCGTTGAAATGCTTGTACCAGGAGTTTTGCCAGCTGAGCTTTGGGAAGAGTCTGGTCGTTATAAGACATACGGAGCTAACTTATTTAAATTAAAGGATCGTCATGAACGTGACTTTATCTTAGGACCAACACATGAAGAGACATTTACTAAGATCATCAAAGACGCGATCAAGACATACAAAAAATTACCTTTGACGTTGTATCAGATCCAAATGAAGTATCGAGATGAAAGTCGTCCGCGTTTTGGACTATTACGGGGGCGTGAATTCTTGATGTTAGATGATTATTCATTCCACACAGATATGGAAAGTTTAGATCAAACCTACCGTGACATGGATAAAGCCTACCAACATATCTTTGAACGTGTCGGTCTTGATTTTAGAGGGATCATTGCTGATGCTGGTGCAATGGGGGGTAAGGATTCTAAAGAATTTATGGCGATCGCACCGATCGGGGAAGATACGGTCGTTTATTCCGATTCAAGTGATTACGCTGCTAACCTTGAAATGGCAAAAAACTTGCGGATCAATAAGAAATCTCATGAAACACCAAAGGAATTGACAAAAGTAGCCACACCTGATGCAAAGACGATCGATGAAGTTTCAGCTTTCTTAGAAGTTGAGCCTGAAAATATGATCAAAACCTTGGTCTTTATGGCTGATGAAAAACCAGTTATCGTTTTGATGCGTGGTAATGACGAGCTCAATGAAGTTAAATTGAAAAACTACTTAGATTGTGATTTCCTAGATCCAGCTGAGGATAACAAAGCGCGTGAACTTTTAGGTGCAGATTTCGGCTCTTTAGGACCAGTTGGTGTAGCAAAAGACATTAAGATCGTAGCTGATCTGGATGTTGATGGGATGGTCAATGCTAATGTAGGGGCTAACGAAAATGGTTACCACTACATGAACGCTAATATCGAACGCGATTATCGGGTAGACGATTTTGTTGATCTTCGGACCGTCAAAGAAGGGGATCTTTCGCCAGATGGTGAGGGTGTCCTTAAGTTTACTCGTGGGATCGAGATCGGTCATATTTTCAAATTAGGGACACGTTATTCTGAAAGCTTAGGTGCGACAGTTTTAGATGAAAATGGGCGTGAAGTACCGATCATCATGGGTAGCTATGGTATCGGGGTATCTCGTTTGCTATCTGCGATCGTAGAACAAAATAGCGATGAAAATGGGATCATTTGGCCACGTTCGATCGCACCGTTTGATATTCACGTGGTACCGGTCAATGTTAAAAAAGAAGAACAAGTTAAACTAGCAACTGAGATCACAGCAATGTTAGAAGATGCTGGCTACAAAGTTTTAGTTGATGATCGTAAAGAACGTCCAGGGGTAAAATTTGCCGATGCTGATCTTATCGGTCTACCTGCTCGGATCACAGTTGGTAAAAAAGCCGATGAAGGAATCGTTGAGATCAAATTACGTCGTACAGGCGAAACACTTGAAGTTAAGACAGATGAATTATTAAATTCGATCAAGATCTTACTCAAAGAAGATCAAGGCATTTTTGGCTAGATATAGATAATTGGACTGGCGAAAGTGACTTCACCAGTCCTTTTATTTCTGATAGAGAGGGGTCAGAATTTGGAACCAAATAAACAGGAATTGTTTTTGCGCTTACTTGAACAGATCAAGTGGCAACATTTACCAGAAGAACAAGAGCTCTTTACCGGGGCTGCGATCGATAAAGTCGAAGTTCATACAGCTTCAAAACGCTGGGAATTTGTGATCAGTCTAAAGCAAGTGTTGCCCTTTACAACATTTTTGCGCTTTAACCACGCCCTTGCCAACGCTTTTGAACCGATCGCTCAAACGACTTTGAACTTGAAAGTCCAAGAGAAAACGTTAAATGATCGTGATCTGGGTGATTATTGGGCCTATGTGGTTTCAACGTGCGGGGTCAATTCGCCTTTGATCCAAGAATTGTGTCAAGGTAAGGTACCGTATTTAGATGATAACCGTGTCATGTTGTTAGCTGAAAATGAGATCATCAAAAACTTTTTGACGACCCAAGCTTTAGGACCGATCGAACGGACATATCACCAGTATGGCTTTCCTAAATTTACGATCAATACGCTGATCGATGAATCAAAGTCTCAGGCTAAGATCGATGAATACAAAGAACAAAAAGCTAGATCTGATGCACAATTGGCCCAACAAGCTGTTGAGGCGATCCAAAAACAAAATGAAAAACGACAACAAAAAGCCAAAGAAAAAGAAACGGTCACTGTTGACGGACCAGTTCAACTTGGCAAGAAGATCGCTGATGATGCTGAGATCAGACAGATGGCAACGATCACGGAAGAAGAACGTTCAGTGGTCGTTCAAGGTTATATTTTCGATAAGGAAGTTAGGACTCTACGCTCTGAGCGCAAATTGCTCATCATCAAGGTCACGGATTATTCTTCATCAATGGTGATCAAGAAGTTTTCTCGCAATGAAGAAGATGAAGCGATGTTTGATGCTTTAGCTGTAGGTAAGTGGGTCAAAATTCGTGGGAGCGTTCAAGAAGATACCTATATGCGCGATCTAGCGATGAACGCTTATGATATCGTTGAAGTAGCACATGAAGGACGCAAAGATACCGCACCAAAAGATCATAAACGGGCTGAATTGCATGTGCATTCCAATATGAGTATGATGGATGCGACAAACAGTATCAGCGACTATGTCAAGCAAGCAGCAACTTGGGGCCAAAAAGCGATCGCGATCACTGATCATAGTACGCTACAAGCTTTCCCAGAAGCGCATAGTGCGGGTTTGAAGAATAATGTCAAGATCTTATATGGGGTCGAAGCTAATGTTGTTGATGACGGGCAACCGATCGCCTATAATGAACAACACGTGAAATTAAAAGATGCGACTTATGTAATTTTTGATACGGAAACGACAGGGTTATCGGCTCGTTATGATAAGGTCATCGAATTAGCGGCAGTCAAGATGAAAGATGGCGAAGTGATCGAGCGCTTTGAACAATTTATCGATCCCGGACATCCTCTTTCACAAACGACGATCAAATTGACGTCGATCACTGATGATATGGTCCGGGGCTCAAAGTCCGAAAAAGAAGTCTTTGAGATGTTCCAAGAATTCTGTAAGGGTAGTATCATTGTTGGGCATAACGCGACCTTTGACGTGGACTTTATGAATACTGGTTATGCTCGGCATGGACTGCCCTTGATCGGTGAACCTTGGTTGGATACATTGCCGATGGCACGCTTATTGTATCCAGAGATGAAAGGTTTTCGTTTGAATACCTTAGCTAAGAAATTAAATGTTAACTTGGAACACCATCACCGGGCGATCTATGATGCGGAAGCAACGGGCTACATTTATTATGCAATGCTAAAAGATGCTGAAGAGAAGTTAAATATCGAATATCATGATCAGTTTAATACGCAAAATGATGATGATACTTATAAACATCAGCATCCGTTTCATGCAGTGATCTTGGCTAAAACACAAGAAGGGCTCAAAAATCTCTTTAAAGTTGCTTCAGAGTCAATGGTCAAGTATTTTTATCGCATTCCACGGGTACCACGCTCGGTCCTAGATAAATATCGTGAAGGATTGATCGTTGGTTCAGCGTGTGCTGATGGGGAAGTTTTTACTGCGATGATGCAAAAAGGTTATGAACAAGCTAAAGAAAAGGCAAAATATTATGATTATTTAGAAGTTCAGCCTAAAGCACTATATGCACCTTTGATCGAACAAGAGTTAGTCAAAAATAATAAAAATTTAGAAGAGATCATTGCTAATATGGTGCAATTAGCTGAAGAGCTCAAGATCCCGATCGCGGCTACGGGGGATGTGCACTTTATGAATAAAGAAGATGCGATCTACCGTAAGATCTTGATCCATTCACAAGGCGGGGCTAACCCGCTTAATAAGCTACGTGATCTACCAGATGCACATTTTCGAACAACTGACGAAATGTTGGAAGATTTTGCCTTTTTAGGTGAAGAAAAGGCAAAAAAAGTCGTAGTGACTGATCCAAATAAGATCGTCGATATGTGTGATGAGATCACGCCGGTCAAGGATAAATTGTATACACCTAAAATGCCTGGGGCTGAAGATGATATCAAGAATTTGACATTGAACAAAGCTCATGAATGGTATGGCGATCCGTTACCAGATATCGTACAAAAACGCGTTGATAAAGAATTGAAATCTGTTATTGAAAATGGATTTTCGGTAATTTATTTGATCTCACAAAAGCTGGTGGCTAAATCCAATAAAGATGGTTATTTAGTAGGTTCTCGGGGGTCGGTGGGCTCAAGTTTGGTCGCAACGCTGACCGGTATCACCGAGGTCAACCCATTGCCACCACATTACCGCTGTCCAAAGTGTAAGTGGTCGCATTTTTATGAAAAAGGTGAGTATGGTTCTGGCTATGATTTACCTGATAAAGAATGTCCAGAATGTGGAACAGAATTGGTCAAAGATGGCCAAGAGATCCCGTTTGAAACGTTCCTTGGTTTCAAGGGGAATAAAGTTCCCGATATCGATCTGAACTTCTCAGGTGACTATCAACCGGTAGCTCATAACTATACGAAGGTCTTGTTTGGCGAGAACAATGTTTTTCGGGCTGGCACGATCGGTACCGTGGCTGATAAAACAGCATATGGTTATGTCAAGGCTTACGAACGTGATACTGAGCAGAATTTACGGGGCGCGGAAGTCGATCGACTGGCTAAGGGGGCTACAGGCGTCAAGCGAACGACCGGACAACACCCAGCTGGGATCTTGGTCGTACCTGATTATCTTGATATCTATGACTTTACTCCGATCCAGTACCCAGCTGACGATCTGACGGCAGCTTGGAAAACGACGCACTTTGATTTCCACTCGATCCATGATAATATCTTGAAACTCGACTGTTTAGGGCATGATGATCCGACAATGATCAGAATGTTGCAAGATCTCTCAGGGATCGAACCAAAAACGATCCCGACCGATGATCCTGGTGTGATGAAATTGTTTTCAGGAACTGATATTTTGGGTGTCACTCCAGAGCAGATCCAGTCTAAGACGGGGACTTTGGGGATCCCAGAATTTGGGACGCGTTTTGTTCGTGGCATGTTAGAAGAAACGCATCCCAAAACGTTTGCCGAATTAGTCAAGATCTCTGGGCTTTCTCACGGGACTGATGTGTGGTTAGGTAACGCAGAAGAACTGATCCAAAATGGGACCGTTACGATGCCAGAAGTTATTGGATGTCGTGACGATATCATGATGGACTTGATCCATATGGGAGTTGAGTCTGACTTAGCCTTTAAGATCATGGAACATGTGCGTAAGGGACGTGGTATCCCAGATGAGTGGCAAGCTGCGATGCGTGAATCTGAAGTACCAGAATGGTATATCGGGGCTTGCTTGAAGATCAAATACATGTTCCCGAAAGCTCACGCAGCGGCCTACGTGTTGATGGCTTTACGGATCGCCTATTTCAAGGTGTACTATCCATTAGTATACTATGCTGCTTATTTCTCAGTCAGAGCTGATGATTTTGATCTAGTTTCGATGGCTCATGGTAAAGAGTCAGTCAAAGCTGCGATGAAAGAGATCAATGACAAGGGTAATGAAGCTACAGCAAAAGAAAAAAATCTATTGACCGTGCTTGAATTAGCCAACGAAATGTTGGAACGTGGCTTTGAATTCAAAATGGTCGATCTCAATAAATCAGATGCCAGTGATTGGCTGATCGAAGATAATACTTTGATCGCGCCATTTACGGCAGTGCCAGGTTTGGGCTTGAACGTTGCTAAACAGATCGTGGCGGCACGTGAGGAACAAGATTTCTTATCTAAAGAAGATCTCGCTAAACGTGGTAAAGTTTCTGCGACGATCATCGATTTTATGACCGAAAACCATGTATTGGATAATTTACCAGACGAAAATCAATTGAGTTTATTTGAAAATTTATTCTAAATAGGCTTCGTTTTTGAAGATTAGAACAATTTAATAAAAGAGATGCCTGATTTTCAAATGGGCAACAAATGGGCAAAAATGATTCAAAGCGATACTGAAAAGGGTATCGCTTTTTTGTGTTATAAGAATTTATTGATCTGTTCTTCGAAGTCTTGGTCTCTGGCTATACCCACTTGAGCATGGTATTTGAGTGGTTGATGTGGCCGTTACATAGGTGAAAAGACCTTTACAGAGATAAAAACGACCAAATAACGAATAGTAATTCTTTATTTGTGGGGATGCAATGAACGTTAAAATCCCTATTGTTTTTTGTTGATCAAAAAGTTAATTTAGTAAATTTTTGTTTTTAATTAATAATTAAATATCTATTATATAGCTTGATTTAGTGTTAAAATAAAACCAATCTACAATTACCCCTCTGTAGATAAAAATCAAAGGTCGTGATATATGAAATTTTATAAGAAGCTTGGTGTTTTAATTTTTTTAGAAAGGTATGGTAAGTAATGGTAGGGAAAAATAATTTAAAAGTTATTCAAGAAAAGCAAAGTGATCATTATCGGAAATGGTCTATAAAGCGTTTGAGTATTGGTGTGGTATCTGTAAGCGTTGCAGCTGGCTTTTTCATTTCAAGTAATTTTCTTTCAAAAGCAACAGTATTAGCTGATGAAAATGTACAAGTTGAAAATGTAGCTACAACAGATCAAGTGAATACGTTAGGTCCTGTGGCTGATAAAGAAACCAAAAATGTAGATGATATTTCAGAAAACGCATCAACTACTGAAAATAAAGTCACTAAAGAAGATACTTCAGTTACATCTGAGGCATCAGATAGTAAAGCTAGCACTGACCAAGTGACCAATAGTGCTGAAACAACAAATTCAGCAGAAAATACAGTAAACGATATTCAACCTAAAACAGCTGGATCTGTTGATAAAGTAGACGAAAATAACAATGATACAGCAGCTACTAGTGTGACAACAAGATCAGCTGATGCACCAAATATTGTTTTAGCAAGTGATACAACAAATACTACTCCAGCTGCTACCGCTCCAACTTCAACTAATGTAGCTGATAATAAACCGATCGATATCGATGCGATCGAATCGGGAAAGGTAACAACTGGGGGGCAACTAACGAACGCAAGTCAAGTAGTTAGTGGTTGGGTCGAATTAGCTCCAACTTCAGCTGTAGGGTATACTCCAGGAACAGGTGGCGCAACCAAGCTCAATGATTATACCGTCTATTTACAATGGATCGATACTGATGGTGCGATAAGTCCAGTTTATTCTACCAAAACCCATAATTTAGCTGGTGCATCTTCAAATGGCGGGGGGGGATGGAACTTATGCTTTTGATCTACCGACATTTACAGATGCCAACGGTGTTGAACATAAATTCACCTTTATTCCGACCTCAAGTCAACGACTAAAGATTTGGCTCGCTCCAGGGCAAGTATCTGCTGATGGAAATGAATTAGTAACATTCCGTCCAGTTGTTGGAAATACTCCAGGTTTTTCAACTCCAACAACAGCTGGTGCTTTTTATTTAGCAGGTGCTAATTTACAACGGGCAAGTATTTATGTTGCTGAATTACCAACTACTGATACGCTAAATAAATTAGTTGGTGATCCCAAAAATTGGCGCTATGACGATGCTGGTCCAGATAGTAATCCTGGGGTAGTTACTCAAGATACTAATCGGGTTTCTGGGTCTGTTTGGTGGGAAACCTCTAAAAACGGGACCACTTTCCCAACATCGACAGGGGAGAATTTTGTTGATCAAACAGCAGACGAAGCAAAAAACGGTTTTAGAGTGGTCACTGCTGCATTGACTGCTGAAGGGGTCGCTGCTCTTAAAAGTACGCAAGATGCAGATAATGCAAATGATAAAGTAAAGGAGCAGTTAGCGATCTTAGAAGCACATCCAGAGTATATTCAAGAAGTTGTTATTGCACCTGTGATCGATGGAAAGTATACAGCGCACTTTACCGATGATATAGACACAGATGGGTTATATCAATTTGTCCTTAATCCAAAAGGGGAAGTTCAAACTGCCTATAGTAATTATCCAGTGCCAGCATATGGTAATCCACGTGAGTATACGCATTCTAATCCATTTGTTGTTGGTCAGCAAGTTTACAATTCTCATTTTGCGTTAGTTCCTAATTTGGAAAATTATCAAATTGATATTACTAATTTTGATACGACCTCTAAAACAGCACTTCCAGGTGAAACTGCAGTAGCAGATGTTAATGCGGTCTTTAGTCTAGGTCAAGTAACTGAGATCGTTTGGCAAGCAGGTGGCAAGGAGATAAGCCGCACGGAAGTTGCCAGTTTAGCCGATGCTAAAAAAGCTGCAGAATTTACTGTACCAATGGATATGACTGCTGATACGATCTATGACGTCGAATTAGTGGTTAATGGAGTTACTGTTGATGCTGATAGTTTCTTAGCAAAAATGCCAACCGATGCAGACAAATATACGGCAACTGGCGGAACGTTAGAAAAAGGTTATGGCGAGGCAACAAAAGCAGATGAAGTCGTAGCAAAAGTAACGACAGATTATCCAGCTGGCAGTGCTGATCAACCGGTGGTCGAAGTAGCACCAAATTATGTATCAAAATTACCAGATGGAACTAAAGCTGGTGATTATCATATTCCAGTGATCGTAACTTATCCGGATGGGACAAAAGATACGACAACGGTAACCGTGACAGTGTTAGATAAAGTGATCGACCAAACAAAAGACCCAAGTCAACCAACGCCCCAAGGCTATGTCAGAGTAGTATTTGAAGCAGGGACAAACGGAAGTTTTGCGGCAGGTAGTTCAACGGTCTTTGATGTAAAACAAGGAACAGCGTTGGGCGATCTGACGTTACCACAAGTAACGGCAAACAAAGGCTTTGAACAAAAGGCCGGTACAGATGCGTGGAGTCCAGCCTTACCAACGACGATCACTGCAGCAGGGACATATACGGCCCAGTATCAAGCAACACAAACTGATGCAGACAAATATGCCCCGTTACCTAATGATATTGAAACGTCTAAGGGAAAATTGCCACCAGCAGCAGAGGGTATCAAAAACAAAGATGAACTTCCTAATGACACCGAATATTCATGGAAAATTGAGCCTGATACAACAACTCCAGGGGATAAAGTAGGAACGATCACTGTAACTTACCCAGACGGTTCAAGTGAGGATGTTACAGTGAACATCCATGTTAGATCTGATGCCGATGAAAATGATCCAGAAGGCAATGATATCACTGTAGAACAAGGAAAACTTCCTGATCCAAGTCAAGGTATCAAAAATAAAGGTGATCTTCCTGAGGGAACAAAGTATTCTTGGAAAGAGAAGATCGATGTTTCTACTCCTGGAGATAAGCAAGGAATAGTTGTAGTAACTTATCCAGATGGTTCAACAGATGAAGTTTTAGTTACCGTTCACGTCACCGAAGTAACTAAAGATGGAGTAAGTGAAAAAACTACACCTACAGGATCTTCAGAAAGCATTCAAACTAATACAAAACAAAAACAAGAATTGGCACAATTAGGAGACAAGACTGAAACTAAAGCAGGGATCCTAGGCTTATTCTTACTGGCTGTTACAAGTATATTTGGATTGACCGCTTTCAAAAAACGTAAGGAAAACTAGCTGATTAGCTAGCTTCAGAGGTCGCAAAATAAAAACTTGCGACCTTTCTTAGTTTCTATTGAAAGGTAGGTAGATGATCGGATGAAAAGATGTACTAGTCCAGTTTATGGAACTAAGGCGATCCATGTAAGTCAGATAAGGCCAAGCAGTTATCGACAAAATGACTTTGCTCCCTTAGAAATGAAATTACTACATGAAAGTGTCAAAAATGACGGCTATACATTACCAATAGTTTGTTATTACGATAAGGACGAAGAGATCTATATCATTGTAGATGGTTATTATCGTTATCGAGTGATCGTTGAATATGCTGATATCTATGAGCGTGAAAAAGGTTTTTTACCAGTAGTTGTGATCCCCAAACCTTGTACTGGACGATTAGCAAGTACTATTAGGCACAATTGGACTCAAATAGGCTATGGTAAAAAAAACATTCGTCAAATTTTTGATAGGATCCACGACTTGAATTTATCTGATCGGTGGTTAGCTGATCAGTTGTGTATGGATCAAAATGAATTTGATCGATTAAGAAAAATGCTGGATAGTTGTAGAATATAGTTTAAAAAGTAGTCGTAGTTTTAAGTGAGATTACGACTGCTTTTTAGCGTTCTATAAATCTAGCAGTCATGACCTTGAAATTTCAAGGCTTTAGTGTTATAATTACTTATGTATTTTGATAACTCGTGAGAGTGAGCAGAGATGCTCACTCTTTTTATTGGAATAAAAAATGCGTTACAATAGAGTTACAAGTTATTTTAGAGGGGGCTAATGCGTGAGTGTTGTAGAAACAGTAACGAAGCTAGTTACACCGATCTTGGATGATCATCACTTTGAATTAGTTGATATCGAATTTGTCAAAGAAGGAAAAAGTTGGTATTTGCGTGTCTTTATCGACAAGGAAGGGGGCATCAACATCGAAGAATGTGCCCTTGTTAGTGACCAACTTAGTGAAAAGTTGGATAATTGTGATCCAGATCCCATTCCACAAGCTTATTATTTGGAAGTTTCTTCGCCAGGGGCAGAACGACCATTGAAAAAAGAAAAAGATTATGAGCGTGCTTTGAACTCATATATCAATGTTTCACTTTACCAACAACTCGATGGTAAGAAAGTATATGAAGGAACAATGACAGCATTATCCAAAGATGAGTTGACACTCGAATATATGGATAAGACCCGTAAAAAAACAATCACGATCCCACGCAAGCAAATTGCTAAAGCGCGGCTCGCAATTAAATTTTAAAAGATTATTTTTACAAGGAGAATCAAACCATGAGTAAGGAATTACTTGACGCATTAGATGCGCTTGAAACAGAAAAAGGAATCAAAAAAGAGATTGTGATCGATGCGTTGGAACAGGCTTTAGTTTCAGCTTACAAGCGAAACTATGATAAGGCCCAAAATGTAGAAGTTGAATTTGACAAGCGTAAAGGTGACATCAAAGTCTATTCCGTCAAAGAAGTTGTCAACAATGTCTTTGACTCACGCTTGGAAGTTAGCTTAGAAGATGCATTAGAGATCAACAAGGCTTATGAAGTTGGTGATACGATCCGCTTTGAAGTGACACCACGTGATTTTGGACGGATCGCAGCTCAAACGGCTAAACAAGTGATCATGCAACGTGTGCGGGAAGAAGAACGCCAAATGATCTATGATCAATATAGCAAGTATGAAAATGAGATCGTCTCTGGTGAAGTTGAACGTCACGATAGCCGTTATATCTATGTTAATTTAGGCAATGTTGAAGCTGTTTTATCTAAAAAAGACCAAGTACCAGGTGAAGTTTACAAATCACATGATCGGATCAAAGTTTACATCTACAAAGTTGTTGATCCATCGGCTAACAATAATGAGCCAGAAGTTGAAAATAAAGATGGTAAGAAGCGGCGTAAGAATCGAGGACCACAAGTTTACGTTAGCCGTTCCCACCCAGATCTATTGAAACGCCTATTTGAAAATGAAGTGCCTGAAATTTTTGACGGTACCGTTGAGATCAAATCGATCGCACGTGAAGCTGGTGATCGGGCTAAAGTGGCAGTTTACTCGGCGGAAGAAGGCGTTGATCCGATCGGAACCTGTGTGGGTCCACGAGGTGAACGTGTTCAAGCGATCGTCAATGAATTGAATGGTGAAAAGATGGATATCATTGAATGGAGTGAAGATCCAGCTAAATATATCTCAAATGCTTTGAACCCAGCAAATATCGTTGAAGTTCGCTTTGATCCTGAAAATGAACGTGTTTGCACAGTGATCGTGCCAGATGATCAACTTTCACTTGCGATCGGTAAGCGTGGGCAAAATGCTCGTTTAGCAGCGCATTTGACCGGATACAAGATCGATATCAAATCCGAATCCGATATGGCTGCTTTAGAAGCCGATGCTGAGCTAGCTGAGAAAGCAGAAGTTTCAATTGAAACGACTGAAGAATAGGGGGCACAAACATGGCACAACGCAAGATCCCAATGCGCAAAGATATCGTTACTGGTGAAATGAAACCTAAAAAAGAACTTGTACGCGTCGTGAAAAATAAAGAAAATGAAGTGAGTCTTGACCCAACTGGTAAAAAAGCTGGCCGGGGTGCATATATTCATTTAGATGTGGCTACCGCAAAGAAAGCTCGGGAACAAAAGACTTTTGATAAAGTTTTTGGTGTTAAGATCGAACCTGCTTTTTATGATGAATTAGTGGCCTATGTCGATCACCAAGTTGCACGAGCAGAGTTATTTGGCAATGGAAAATAAGATCGAACAGCGAAAAGCTCTAAACTTATTGGGATTAGCTCGGAAAGCTGGCAAGTTGACTACAGGCCAAGATCTGGTCTTAGCAGCGATTCGTTCCGGAAAGGCTAAGGTCGTGCTGATGGCAAACGATTGTGGGCAAAGCACCCAAAAGAAATTTACTGATAAGTGTAAGAGCTATGATGTAGCATTAACAACAGAATTTACAAAACAGGAGTTAAGTGCTGCGATCGGCGCAAAGCGTTCCTTGATCGCAGTTACCGATCCTGGTTTTGGGAAGAAGATACGCCAGCTTCTTTTTTCTTGATCGGAGAGTATAGAGCTTATTCGGTCAGAGATCGAGTAGGTGTGTATTCTTGAAAATAAGGAGAGTGAAGTCATGAGTAAAAAAAGGATTTATGAACTGGCTAAGGAATTAAACGTTAGCAACAAAGAAGTAATTGAAGTTGCAAAGAAAAATGGATTTAAAGTTGGTAACCACATGTCATCTTTAGACCAAGCTGCTGAAGCTAAAGTTAAAGCTTCATTTGTTAAACCAGTTAAAGCTAGTTCACAAAAGCAGGCGACTCCTAAAAAAGAAAACAGCGAGAAAAAACAAAATGTTGCTGTAAACAAAAACTCCCAAAATGCGCGGAATAATAACCATTCTAAGCATCAAAAGCAAGCATCCGCACAAAGAAATAATGAAAGGCATTCAGGGAAGCGTATGGAAAAAAACAACAACAATAATAACGCGAATAATACAAAACATCGTGGCAATAATTCCCAAGGCAATAGCCAAAACAACGCCCAAAAGAAAAACAAGTTTTCAAATAATCGCTTTGGCGGGAATAATAACAATCATAAGTTCAATAAAAAGAACAAGAAAAATAAAAATAAGAAGTTCAATCAAAAGAACAATAAACCAGCAGTTCCACCACGTAAAAACAAGCCATTGCCAGAAGTTTTGGTCTATACGGTCGGCATGAACGTGGCAGATATTGCTAAAAAGATCCACCGTGAACCAGCTGAGATCATCAAGAAGTTATTTATGATGGGTGTTATGGTCAACCAAAACCAATCCCTTGATAAAGATACGATCGAGATCTTGGCAGCTGATTACGGGATCAAGGCAGAAGAAAAGATCGAAGTTGACGTAGCTGATATTGATAAATTCTTTGAAGAAGAACAAAATAATCAAGATAATTTGACTTCACGTCCACCAGTTGTAACGATCATGGGCCACGTTGACCACGGTAAGACAACATTATTGGATAAATTACGTCATACCAATGTTACAGCTGGCGAAGCTGGTGGTATCACACAACATATCGGTGCTTACCAAGTGCGTCATTCAGGTAAAACGATCACATTCTTAGACACACCAGGACACGCTGCTTTCACTAACATGCGGGCTCGCGGGGCGGATATCACGGATATCACTGTCTTAGTCGTTGCTGCTGATGATGGTGTGATGCCACAAACGATCGAAGCTATCAATCACGCTAAGGCTGCTAATGTACCGATCATCGTTGCGGTCAATAAGATCGATAAACCAGGTGCTAATCCAAATCACGTCATGGAACAATTATCAGAGTATGAATTGATCCCTGAAAGCTGGGGTGGCGATACGATCTTTGTTGAGATCTCAGCTAAATTCAATAAGAACTTAGAAGAATTGCTCGATATGATCTTACTTGAAGCTGAAATGCTCGAATTGAAAGCCAATGCTAAACAACATGGTGCAGGTTCAGTTATCGAAGCTCGGCTAGATAAAGGTAAGGGTTCTGTTGCCTCATTACTTGTGCAACACGGCACATTACATGTTGGTGATCCAATCGTTGTGGGTAACACCTTTGGTCGTGTGCGGACAATGACTGATGCTCGTGGGCGTTCGATCAAGAAAGCAACTCCAGCGACTCCAGTTGAGATCACTGGTCTAAACGATGTTCCTGATTCTGGTGATCGTTTCATTACATTTGATGACGAAAAGACAGCGCGGGCAGCTGGTGAAGAACGTGCTAAACGTGCCTTGATCAAAGAACGTAACCAAACAACGCATGTGACCTTAGATAACTTGTTTGATACCTTGAAAGAAGGGGATCTAAAAGAAGTTGATCTGATCATCAAAGCCGATGTGCAAGGTTCAGCTGAAGCTTTAGCACAAAGCTTTAAGAAGATCGATGTTGAAGGTGTTCGAGTAAATATTATTCACCAAGCGGTCGGTGCGATCAATGAATCTGACGTTACTTTAGCTGAAGCTTCAAATGCTATCATCATCGGTTTCAACGTACGTCCGACTCCACAAGCTAAGCTCCAAGCTGAAAGTGATAAGGTCGACATTCGTTTACACAACGTTATCTATAAGGCGATCGATGAAGTTGAAACTGCGATGAAGGGTATGCTAGAACCAGTCTTTGAAGAAAAAGTCATCGGTGAAGTTGAAATTCGTGAAACTTATAAAGTATCTAAGTTAGGTACGATCGGTGGGGGCTATGTCACAGATGGTCATATCCAACGTGATAGTGGAGTCCGCGTTATCCGTGATGGTATCGTGATCTATGAAGGTAAGCTTGCTTCGCTTAAGCGTTTCAAAGATGACGTTAAACAAGTAAAACAAGGTTACGAATGTGGTCTGATGATCGAAAAATACAACGACATCAAAGTAGGCGATCGTATCGAAGCTTACGTAATGGAAGAAGTTCCACAAGACTAATATTTGATTTGAGGAGGAATTTGAATGGCACAACATTATCGTGTGGGTCGGTTATCACAAGAGATCCAAAGGGAAGTCAATGATATTTTGACTAAGCGTGTGCGTGATCCTCGAGTACAAGGCGTGACGATCACGGGCGTAGAAGTGACAGGTGACTTGCAACATGCAACGATCTATTACAGTACATTATCTAATTTGGCTTCTGATGCTGAGAAAACACAGATCGGTTTAGATAAAGCAACAGGTTTGATCAGACGTGAATTGGGTCAACGCTTGCGTATTTATGTAACGCCTGAAATTAAATTTGAACGGGATGAATCAGTACGTTACGGTGATCATATCGATGAGCTTTTAAGTAAGCTACACCAGCAAGAAAGTAATCCTTATTGATCGATCATGATTTAAAAATTATGTGTAGATAAAAAGAAGCTGGAAAAATTTTCTAGCTTCTTTTTTTAGAAAAGAGAGGTAAAAAATGGACGGGATCCTTCCTTTGAATAAAGATCGTGGTATGACGAGCTACGATGCAGTTTTTAAATGCCGGAAAATTTTTAAAACACGTAAAGTTGGACATAGTGGCACACTTGATCCCAATGTTGATGGTGTTTTACCGATCTGTGTCGGTAGAGCAACTAAAGCAGTCAATTATTTGATGGCATCGGGAAAAGTTTATAAAGGCGAGATCATTTTAGGTTTTGCAACAGAAACTGAAGATCTTGATGGTGCAGTTGTTGCCAAAAAAGCTATTGAACGTCCTTTTAGTCAAGAACAGATCGACCAAGCAATGGCTCAGCTGACCGGTGAGATAATTCAGATCCCGCCGATGTATTCGGCAGTCAAAGTCAATGGTAAACGGCTCTATGAATACGCACGTGCCGGGCAAAGTGTTGAACGTCCTAAAAGAAAGATCACAGTCGATTATTTTAAGCAGACTAAGCCAAGCACATATGATGCAGTTAAAAAACAACAGACGCTTTATTTTGAAGTCGGTTGTGGTAAAGGGACTTATGTTCGGACTTTAGCGTTAGATCTAGGCGAAATTTTGGGTGTTCCAGCTGTAATGTCAGATCTGACACGTTTGCAAAGTGGAGGCTTTGATCTAAAGAAGAGTGTGACTCTTGAACAGCTGACTAATGCCACTCCAGAAGAACTAGAAACTTACCTTTATCCACTTGAATATGCTTTTCAAAGCTATCCGAAAGTTATCCTAACTGAACAACAGTGGCAAAAGGTTAAAAATGGTGGCTTTTTACCAGCCAATATTTTTAAAGATAAGACGACAAAGATCTTGTTGATGTATGGCGATAAAGCACGGGCACTTTATTATTATGATGATAAAAAAGACGTTTTTCGTTCAGAACAAATGCTTGATCTAGCTTAAAGAAGGTAACAGAGATGAAAGTTATTGAATTAGCTGAACCATATGCTAAAAGTGAGATCTATCCCGAACAGATCGTCTTAGCCCTAGGTTTTTTTGATGGAGTCCATCGCGGACATCAAGCGGTGATCAAGGCAGCTAAACAGCAAGCCCAAAAAATGGGTGTCAAGCTAGCCGTGATGACTTTTGATCGGCATCCCAGTGCTATTTTTCAGCAACGTGACCCGCAAAAGATCCAATATTTGACACCGATCACCGAAAAATTAGCATTGTTTGAAACATTTGGAGCAGATATTGCCTATGTGGTCAAATTTGACGAAAAACTTGCTTACTTAAAACCTCAGGAATTTATCGATAAATATGTCGTTGGTTTAAATGCGGTGGGGATCACTGCCGGCAGCGATTACACGTATGGGCCTCATACAGTCGCTAATATGAAAAATCTGCCTAAATATGCTAAAAATAGATTTGAGATCCAGACTGTCGAGCTACTAAAAGAAGATGAAAAAGTTGGTTCAACTGGGATCAGAGAAGCTCTAGCAAATGGAAAAGTTGAACTTGCAGCCCACTATTTAGGTTATGTGTACCAAACGACTGGGAAAGTGGTGCATGGCTTTGAGCGTGGCCGACAGATAGGTTTTCCAACGTTGAATATTGAAACGAGCCCTGCCAAACAATTGCCAGCAGTAGGGGTCTATGCCGTTGAAGTAGGATTGGATGGTAAACGATACCAAGGGATGGCTTCGATCGGCTATAATGAAACCTTTGGTGATGATCTAGCTAAGACGTTAGAAGTAAACCTCTTTGATTTTTCTGCGATGGTCTATGGCAAAAAAGTAACGGTCTATTGGAAAAATTATTTGCGTCCAATGGTGAAATTTAATAGTATCGCTGAATTGATCGCGCAATTAGAGGCTGATAAACAGCATTCTGAAGCGTTACTTAATGTTCAAAATGAAAATTAGCACTCTGCTTGACAGATTGCTAAGAGTTGTGTATATTAATAATTGACTTAGCACTCCAGAGTGTTAAGTGCTAAAAGAGGTGATCGTAGTGTTGACTGAGCGACAGTTATTGATCCTTGAGGCTGTGATCCGCAATTATACAGAAGCGGGGCAGCCGATCGGATCGAAGACTTTACAACAACAATTACCGGTCCATGTGAGTTCAGCGACCATTCGTAATGAGATGGCGGTTCTCGAACAGCAAGGATATATTGCAAAGGAGCATTCAAGTTCAGGGCGGATCCCTTCACTTAAGGGGTATCGATATTATGTCGATAATTTGATGAAACCTAGCAAACTTGATCGTAATGCTTTGTATGATATTCGCAACTCTTTTGGAAATGAATTTCAGAAGATCGATGAGATCCTAGCGACTTCAGCTAAGATCTTATCCGATTTGACAAGTTATACTGCTATTTCGCTCAAACCTGAAGCTAAGGATCTACGCTTAGAAGGTTTTAGACTTGTAGAGCTTGGCAATCAACAGGTAATGGTGATTTTAGTAACAAGTGACGGTACCGTTGAGAGTCAGACTTTTACGATGCCAAGTGGGATAAGTGGCAGTGAACTCGAAGCTGTTATCCGTCTGATCAATGATAAAGTCGTTGGTCTGCCACTAAGACAGGTGATCGTCAGGCTTAATGAATGTTTGCCCCTTTTGAACCGTTACTTACATCAGCCGGCTGGTTTCATCGATGTTTTTGGTAATATCTTGAGCCGTGCAGCTAAGGAACAGGTTTATGTAGGGGGGAAGATGAATCTTTTGGATTTTTCCAAAGATGCCTCACTTGAACAGATAAAGTCGCTATATTCTCTAGTTGATCAAACGCAAGGGATCGGCAGTTTGGTGGACTCAACTAAAGATGGGATCTCCATTAAGTTGGGTGATGAACTACCAAGCATTTTGCTACAAAATTACAGCTTGATCTCTGCTACTTTTGATGATGGTAACCATGGACAGGGAACGATCGCGATCCTAGGTCCGACAAATATGCCATATTCAAAAATGATCGGTCTGATCACGGTTTTCCGCGATGAACTGACTAAGAGAATAAATGACTATTATCAAAAATTTTAAATTGATTTTATAGGAAAAGGGGTGTTGATGTGGCAGAAGAAGAGATCAAGAATGCTGCAGCAGAGCAAACAGCACCGGATGAAACTGAAGTAAAAAATGATTCAGTGGATGATCCAAAGAAAGAAGAAGCTGTTGATGAAGTCACAGCTTTGACTGATCAGTTAGCTGAACTGCAAAAAAAATATGATGAATTAGAAGATCGCTATTACCGTTCAGAAGCGGAAATGGCGAACATGACTAAGCGTTTCAAAAAAGAACAAGAGCAACTTCTTCGTTATGAAGGTCAAGATCTAGCACGTGATATTTTACCAGTTGTCGATAATTTAACACGTGCCTTGCAAACAGAAGTTGAAGATGCTGGTTCAAAACAACTCAAGCAAGGGATCGAGATCGTTGCAAGAGATCTCGACAAGGCCTTACAAAGTAATGATGTGACAAAGATCGCTTCGTTGGGTGAAGAATTTGATCCGACGAAACATCAAGCGGTCAAGTCAGTACCGGTCGAAGAAGGACAAACGCCTGAAACGATCGTCCAAGTCTTACAAGAAGGCTATATGTTAAAAGATCGCGTCTTACGTCCAGCAATGGTCGTTGTCGCACAATAATTTTGTAAAAGGGTGAATTTTTAATGTCAAAAATCATTGGTATTGACCTTGGGACAACTAACTCAGCAGTTGCTGTTCTTGAAGGTAAAGAAGCAAAAATTATTACAAATCCAGAAGGTAACCGGACAACTCCATCTGTTGTTTCATTTAAAAATGGTGAAACTCAAGTTGGTGAAGTAGCTAAACGTCAAGCGATCACTAACCCAAATACGATCAGCTCGATCAAGCGTCACATGGGTGAAGCTGGTTATACTGTAGATATCGAAGGTAAAGAATACACACCACAAGAAATTTCAGCAATGATCTTGCAATACATCAGAGAATATGCTGAAAGCTACTTAGGTGAAGAAGTTACTCAAGCTGTTATCACAGTTCCAGCTTACTTCAATGACTCACAACGTCAAGCTACTAAAGATGCTGGTAAGATCGCTGGTTTGAAAGTTGAACGTATCGTCAACGAACCAACAGCAGCTGCTTTAGCTTATGGTTTGGACAAACAAGACAAAGATGAAAAAGTTTTAGTCTTTGACCTTGGTGGTGGTACATTTGACGTTTCCATCCTTGAACTTGGCGATGGTGTCTTCCAAGTACTTTCTACAAACGGTGATACAAACCTTGGTGGGGATGATTTTGATAACAAGATCATCGATTGGTTAGTAGCAGAATTCAAGAAAGAACATGGTATTGATCTTTCAACTGATAAGATGGCAATGCAACGTCTTAAAGATGCTGCTGAAAAGGCTAAAAAAGATCTTTCTGGTGTAACTTCTGCACAGATCTCCTTACCATTTATCACAGCAGGTGAAGCTGGTCCATTGCACTTAGAAACAACTTTAACACGTGCTAAGTTCAATGAATTGACACATGACTTGATCGAAAGAACTAAGATCCCTGTACGTAATGCTTTACAAGATGCTGGTTTGACCAACGCTGACATCGATGAAGTTATCTTAGTTGGTGGTTCAACCCGTATCCCTGCAGTTAAAGAAGCTGTTAAAGCTGAAACTGGTCATACTCCAAATGAATCTGTTAACCCTGATGAAGCTGTTGCTTTAGGGGCAGCGATCCAAGGTGGGGTCATCACTGGTGATGTTAAAGACGTTGTTTTACTTGATGTTACTCCATTGTCACTTGGTATCGAAACAATGGGTGGCGTCTTTACAAAATTGATCGATCGCAATACAACGATCCCAACATCTAAGTCACAAGTCTTCTCAACTGCTGCTGATAACCAACCAGCTGTTGATATTCACGTTTTACAAGGTGAACGTCCAATGGCAGCTGATAACAAGACTTTAGGTCGTTTCCAATTAACAGATATTCCAGCAGCTCCACGTGGTGTTCCTCAGATCCAAGTTACATTTGATATCGACAAGAACGGTATCGTAAATGTATCTGCTAAAGATCTTGGAACTAATAAAGAACAAAAGATCACGATCAAGAGTTCATCTGGTCTATCCGATGAAGAGATCGATCGTATGGTCAAGGAAGCTAAGGAAAACGAAGAAGCTGACAAGAAGCGTAAAGAAGAAGTTGATCTACGCAACGAAGTAGATCAATTGCTCTTCCAAACGGATAAGACGTTAGAAGAGATCAAAGGCAAAGTGTCTGATGACGAAGTGAAGAAAGCTGAAGATGCACGTGATGCATTGAAGAAAGCGCAAGAAGAAAATAACGTCGAAGACATGAAAGCTAAGAAAGATGATTTGACAAAGATCATCCAAGACATGTCAGTCAAACTTTACCAACAAGCACAACAAGCTCAAGGCCAAGCTCAAGCTGATGGTGCATCCGCTAGCGAAACCAACGCTGCTGATGATAACACAGTAGATGGCGACTTTAAAGAAGTCGATCCTGACGATAAATAATCGTTACAATGGCTAAATGAAAAGTCAAAGGCCCTTTGTGGACTTTGGCTTTTTATTTTTAAGCAGTTATGTTAATCTAAATTTAAGTGTAATTGCACGGCAAATAACCAATTATTTGGAGGAGAAACATGGAAAAGAATCCTTATGATGTCTTAGGTATTTCCAAAGATGCATCTGCTGATGAGATCAAGCGCGCTTATCGCAAACTATCAAAGAAGTATCACCCTGACTTAAACCATGAAGCTGGGGCAGAAGAAAAGTTCAAAGAGGTAAACGATGCTTATGAGATTTTAAGTGATCCGCAGAAAAAGGCTCAATTTGATCAGTTTGGCTCGACTGGAGCTCAAGGCTTTGGCGGTGCTGGTCAAGGCTTTGGTGGCGGTTTTGAAGGTGGTTTCGGTGGTTTTGACGATATTTTCAGTTCATTCTTTGGCGGCGGTGGTGCTAGTCGTTCACACACAGCTCCGCGTCAAGGTCGTGATCTGCAATATGAAATGAACTTGACCTTTGAAGAAGCAATTTTTGGTAAGACGACTGAAATTGAATATACTCGTGAAGAAGATTGTGACACATGTAACGGTACTGGTGCTAAACCAGGAACCTCACCTGTAACTTGTTCGCATTGTGGTGGTCGTGGTTTTGTTCAAGTCGAGCGCCAAACTCCACTTGGGCGTATTATGACACAACAAGAATGCGATGTCTGTGGTGGTACTGGAAAAGAGATCAAAGAAAAGTGTACTACATGTCATGGTTCTGGTCATATCCGCAAGAAGCATGCAGTTGAAGTCAAAGTGCCAGCAGGGGTCGAAGATAGCAATCAAATGCGCTTACAAGGTCAAGGTGAAGCAGGTGTAAATGGTGGTCCATACGGCGATCTCTTTATCGTCTTTAATGTTGCGCCAAGTGATACCTTCAAGCGTGATGGCTCTGAGATCTATTTAGAACAACCGATCACATTTGTGCAAGCTACTTTAGGAGCTGAGATCCCAGTTAAGACTGTTCACGGAGATGTTAAGTTGAAGATCCCAGCTGGAACGCAAACGGGAACGACATTCCGCTTACGTGGTAAAGGGGCACCGAGATTGCATGGAACAGGCAATGGTGATGAACGAGTTACAGTGAAAGTTCAAACACCAAAGAGTCTAAATAAACAACAAAAGATCGCATTGAAAGCTTTTGCGGAAGCTTCAGGTGATGAAGTTGCTGATGAAGGCAATTTCTTGGATCGCTTAGTTAAGGCATTAAAAAATGAGTAAGATCACAAGATAAAAATTTATAAATTTTATCTGAAAATGATTGACTTTAGTTATAAAAAGACGGTATAATTAACTTCGTTGCGATGGTCTGGTAGCTCAGTTGGATAGAGCAACGGTCTTCTAAACCGTAGGTCGTGAGTTCGAATCTCACCCGGATCATTTTAAATGAAGTTAATACCAGTTAAGAAAAGGCAAAACGTTGTTATATCAGCGTTTTGCCTTTTCTGTTTTATTGGAAAAATCGTTAAAAACAGTAAGTTGTAGTAAGAAAAGGGTAATGGAAGGGTAATAATTACCCTGCAAGTTCATCTAGTTTTGAGATGATCGTAGCATCGTTTTTTTCTTTGTATTCGTCGATCAAGTACGCATAAATGTCTGTTGTTGTCGAAAGATCTGCGTGACCTAAGCGTTTGCTGATCGCATAAATATCTACTCCTTGGCTCAGAAGATAGGCAACATGCGTGTGACGCAAAGAGTGAAAATTGAAATCTTGTTTTTGGATATTTAGCTCAGCTAAGATATTGCATAGCGTTTTATTGACCGCATTATTCGATGGGATGAGTCCACGTTGGTTTTTAAATACCATCTTAAAGTCATTACCCTTTAAATGGTGTAATTCATCGAGAAGCACTTGATTTACTCTAATAGCGCGTACTGATGATTTATTCTTAGTCGGTTTGAAGCCACCACCATTTTGATAGTCCCAAGATTTGTTGATTGAGATTGTTTGCCACTTAAAGTCAATGTCGTCCCAAGTAAGCGCCATGACCTCACTGATCCGCATGCCAGTCATGATTGCAGTCAAGATCATATAACGAGATGTGTATCGAGGTTTTAAGCCTGCAATACAGCTAGCAGTTAAATGATGTAATTCTTTAATAGACAGATACTCGACCTTTCTAGTTCTACTAGGGTCATAGGTCAATTGGATGCGTCTAGTAAAGTCTTTACGGATCACATCGTCGTAGATTGCATTTTTGACGCATGATCGAATAATAATGTTTAATTTTTGAACGGTATGCTTAGCGTGATTTTTACCAAAGTAGTTGATGAAATTTTGGTAATCTACACGATCAATCTCAGAAATTTTTCTGTCTTTGAAGTATTTTTGGAGAGTATGTCCGATATTTTCGTAGCGTTTTTGTGTACCGATGGAAGATTGTTCACGTTTGAATGTGTTGTACCATTCCCAAAAATATTCTGCAAAGGGCGTATCTTTTTGCAGGGGACTGATACCATCAATGATATTTTTCTGAAATTCAGTAGCAAAGATCTGAGCCTCTGACTTACGTTTGAATCCACGCTTTAATTTTTGTCGTCGTTTACCATTTTCGACCCAAGACAGACGTACCTGCCAAGATTTATCAGGGAGTTGCTTATAACTTGCCATAGTATCGCTCCTTTCGAATGTATGTTCTTTTTAGTGATTTTTAAAACCCGCCACTTGGACGGGGAAAATAAATTATTTAAAATCAATAGTTAATGATTCAGGAGCTTCGGCAACTGTTTCATACGTATCAGTTCTAGAAATAGAATCAAGATTGAATGTTAATTGATTTAGTTTAGAAACATCATCAGATTTAATAAGTGCTTGTGCATGTTCATCTTTATGTGCATGTGCTGCAATTGCAGAGCCTACACCATCATCAATTAAGCCACTATTCATGCTTAGTTGTTGTCCATAGTTGGTTACAAGTGATTTGATACCGTTAAATTGAAGTTCAGAGTCTGAAGTATTATCTAATGTATAGATCACTTGAACAACGTAAGCTGATGAAGAAACATCTAAGGTGTTAAATGCTGTAGCGATATTTTCCTTTTGTTCTGATGTTTTTGGCTCATATTTTAATAGTTTGATAGATTTAATTTTGAAGTTCATTGAGCCGTAATTGATTTCAGCATTAGTAGGTGAGACTATCCGTTCTAGAGTTACTTTTCCAGCAACTGGATCATTATGCCATTGACCAACTTTCAAAAGTTCTCCAGAGGTTACTTTTTTGTTATCACGGGAAGAACTATTTTTCTTAACTTTAACACTGGATGAAGAAGCTGATTTATCTGAATTATCTACAGAATTGCTACAACCAGCTAAAGTTAAAGCAGATAAAAGTACTAAAGCAGTGATTTTGATACCCTTATTCATAATAAAACTCCTTTTAATTTCCAGCTTTTAACGTCATCAGTGTTTGGACGGATCAAAGGTTTATCGTAGTGTTTCGCTTAAGTGGAAATTTTTAGGTACTCCATATGAGTAGTTAAGTTGATTGATCTCATTAGGGTAATATCCGTTTTCTTCGTGATATAAAGCATTACAGAGATCAAAACTAAATTGGTCAGCTTCACGTTCCATGTTAGATCTAAAATGTGTGTTACTATCATATGCGCAAACGATACCAGTATGTTTAAAGATATGACCTAACCTCATGTCCACAAACATAGTATTTAGCGCTACTTTCTTGCAATTTATCGGATAGTAAAATTATAGGTTGACCATAGAGATAAATAGTCTTTGCTAAGGGACTATCTATCTGTACATAATATGTCGGAATATCAAAATACATAGCTATTTTAAATGGATCATGTGTCCCCGTTTTTTTATAGATATTCCGTAAAAGATCGCTATATTTCCACATAACAACACCCCGTTAAAACTTAAATTCACCTTTTTCTTCTTTCCTTTTTTTAAATTCGTCGTGATACCTATAAAAAATTTGAGTTAATGCTATCTCGAGTTTCTCTCTATCTTCTTGTGTGACTTTT
>Ga0183011_10319_pt1 | contig 31834 bp, 31 predicted proteins | sample NAcewD2O_March_FD_122322 | JGI IMG/M metagenome (GOLD analysis project Ga0183011, IMG submission 122322) | Mouse cecal microbial communities from Vienna, Austria - N-Acetylneuraminic amended D2O_March | ecosystem: Host-associated > Mammals > Digestive system > Large intestine > Cecum | place... | reverse complement strand
GTGGCGACATACAGCTTTCAATAGAAAAAACATCTGGTATCTATGAGGGTATGGTGATGATTCGCTACCGGGACTCGCAGAATGTTGAAGCCAAAATCAAGAATGATTTAGACGACATCTAAAAACAACGTAGCATGAATAGATTTGTATTGCCGTTTTTGTCGTTGTTTCTCTTGGTGATGATCGGATGCACCAATAATGCACCGAAATCAACCTACAAAGAGGATGCCAAAGAGCAGCTCGCACAAACGGATGATATAGAACGCTTCAAACTCTTTCCCACACAAAATATGTGGACATTCATTAAACTTGACACTCAAACTGGCCAGATGTGGCAAGTGCAATATAGTGTCAAAGGTGATGAAGGACGCTTTGAATACAACTTAAATCCCAAACCGCTTATCACCATTGGCAAAAAAGTCAATGGACGTTTTGAGCTTTATAGCACCCAAAATATCTATAACTTCATTCTCCTTGATAGGATAGACGGTAAAGTATGGCAGGTTCAGTGGTCGTTCGATGAAGAAAATCGTGCTGTCGTACCGTTCAGCCGTACCGTTCAGCCATAGATTAGCTACGGGGGCGACCAAATTTATAATAATCGGTAACTATGACTCTATTGCTCGCTTTAGGTGCATGTATCGCTGCTATAGCTGTTGTTGCCATAATAGCGATTCGCCTATTATTAAAAAAGAAGTCAAAAGAACTGACTTTAAGAATCAAGAGCATTACTCCTTTCCAAGCCAACCAAGAAAGCTCGGAAAGAACACTAAGGCGAGAAAACGATAGTTTTTTCCAAGACATAGAGTCCGATTTGGAACAAGCCTTTAATGGGCGGTACATCACATTCCGGGAAGGAAAACAGTTTATGGAATATTACATTGAATCATTCAATGAAGTAAATGACTTTCTTAAACGGATTGAAACCTTCCATGTAGAACCGTCAGAAACAATCGCGAAATTCGTATCTGATTTTGAGAATTTACAATGGTTCATCAAAAATCATAATACAAGGTATACAAAAGAGGAGTTGGATATCCACAAGGATTTTTTCGACCATTGCCTGAAATACCCATTAGACAAGCAGCAAAGACGTTCCATAGTTTCTGAGGAAGATAATTGTTTGGTTGTTAGTAGTGCCGGAAGTGGTAAAACATCCTCCATTGTTGGAAAAGTTAAATATCTTATAGAGATTAAAGGTGTTGATCCGGAAAAGATATTACTTATCAGCTATACTAACAAAGCGGCCGCAGAACTGACAGACAGAATGGGTATTGAGGGATTACGTGGCTACACATTTCATAAACTTGCCCTTAATATTATCGGACAGGTGACAGGTCAGAAACCGTCGATATGCAGCAATACGGACGCATTGTTTTTGAAAATATACCAAGAGTTACTTGGTGACGACAACTTCAAAAAGAGTGTGGTAGAATACTTCTTTGATTACCAAATTCAGGAACAGGATTGGGAACGGCAAAAGAATGAGCGCAGACAGCAGCTTTCAGCGCAAAAAGACACACGGTTGAAAGCACAATTCCCGGATATGGACGGAAAGACCGTTTATGTGCGAAGCGAACAGGAGCAGAAAATATGTCTTGCCCTGTCATTGCTTGGCGTGAAATTCAGATACGAAGAACCATACGAACATCCATTGGCTGATGAAATGCACTCGCAATACATGCCGGATTTTTCCATTTATTATGAACGGGACGGAGAAACGAAGCGAATATATCTGGAACATTTTGGTGTGGATGAACACAGCCTTGTCCCTATGTGGTTTGCCAAAGATAGGGGTATTAGTTATGAAGAAGCCAATCAGCAATACAATGACGGTATAACATGGAAAAAGGCTGCACATGAAAAATTCGGTACGGAACTATTGACAACCTCAAGTGCTGATTTCCACTATTACGATATTAGGGACAAACTGAAGGTACAACTGGAAAAGGCGGGTGTTCCTATCAAAGAAAAAACGGATGCGGAATTATATGATATTGTTATGCCGCCTAATAGCAAGCAGGAAAAATCGTTTATCAGGCTTGTCGTTACCTTTGCGACATTAATGAAGTCAAGCTGCAAATCCATCCAAGAGGTTATAAGGCAGGCAATCAGCACAGGTGATGAGCGTAACGAGTTCATTATGAAGAACATTTTTCAACCTGTTTATGAACGATATATTGAAGAATTAAAAAATCTCAGTCAGATAGATTTTACGGATGCAATACTGCAAGCCACGGAAATATGTCGTACTTCACACCCGGTTGAGTATGATTATATTATTGTGGACGAATTTCAGGATATATCAGTTGACCGCTACAATTTTTTGAAAGTTCTTCGAGAGAGTAATCCCCCAGCCAAACTATACTGTGTCGGTGATGATTGGCAATCTATATATCGTTTTTCCGGCAGTGATATGGCTCTTTTTAATCAGTTTCCAGATTTTTTCGGTCATACTGATATAAATAAGATTGAAACGACATATCGCTTTGGCGAACCGTTGGTCAGCTTGTCATCGCAATTTATACAGCGGAACGGAACCCAAATAAAAAAAGATATACATCCATTTAACTCGGATGCAAAGACTGAATTGTATTTTTACGAGTACGAGCGAGCCAATTATTGCAACGTTATCGAACAGTTGGTTGCATCAATCCCTTTGGAGAAATCCATTTTTCTGTTAGGACGATATTCATTCGATGATTATTATTTGTCGTACAAGTATCAACCTATGAAAGAAGGCAATAGATTTTATTACTTCATCGGAAATAGGAAAATAGAGTTTCTGACAGCCCACAAATCCAAAGGTCTTGAAGCAGACTATGTGATAATTCTCCAATGCAACAAGGACACCTACGGATTTCCGTCCCTTATCAGTGATGACCCTGTACTAAATTATGTTTTGACCCAAAGTGACCAATATCCTTATGGGGAAGAACGAAGATTGTTCTATGTGTCGATAACAAGAGCCAAGATAAAGACTTTCGTGTTATATGACAAGCGTTTCCCATCCGTGTTTGTTGACGAGTTCCTCCATCCTGAAAAAATCACGCAAGAAAGTTATGCAAAGCACCCCAATGCTAATAAAAAGTGGACAAAAAGTGCAGACATGTTTCTACTTAAACTTCATAGCGAAGGCAAAAGCATAAAATATATTGCGGCAAAAATGGGACGAAGCCAGACAGCCATTGTGATGCGGTTAGGGAAACTAAACTCAAGTATATGATTATCAGATCATATCTTGATTGTGGATTATTCGTTCAATCACATCGTTAAACACTTCATTTGGCAAACGCTTCATGTATGTAGCTCGGCGGTCAAAGTCATGGCGAAGATGAAATAGCAATGCGAGGTGTGCGGTGACTGATGCAGTGTCGCCTTCAAACAATTCAAAGTATGATGATTGTTCCGGTATGCCGAGTTTCATTCGCTCCTCGGTGCTGACTCCATAATCAAACACGGTTTCGCACTCTTGTTGACGAGCTTCATTAAGTATGCTCATCTTCTCGCGCTTGCTTTCATCGTCGAACTTCACATACTTCATCATCATGTCGGCAGTGGTGTGTCCTGTGACGGCGCGTATATCTTCGGGCGACATTCCTTTTCGCAGACACATCGTCACAAATGTGCGCCGGGCAACGTGAGAAGTAAGCAGCTCATATTTTGGGCGCACTTCTCTTGTCTTTTCCCTGCCGCTTTGTTTCTCAGTAATCCAATCGCCTGTCATACCTGCCAACTTACCAACCTCTTTCAAGTGAGCGTTATATTTCTGATTGGAGATTTGAGGGAAAACGTGAGGGTCGGCCTCATCTGGCGACTTTGGATATTTGGCGATGATACGCAAGGCTTCCGTAGCCAACGCAAACCGCTGGCGATGGTTAGTTTTCTGAGCAGTGCAGTCGAGCATATCTCCATCTATATTCGACCAACGTAATCCTATTACATCCGAAAACCGCAATCCGGTAAAGCAAGAGAACAGAAATATATCTCTTGCACGGTCAATCGCTGCACGATGTGTCGGAAAAGTCATGATTGCAGCAAGCTCTTCATCCGTGAGAGCAAACAAATTGACTGTTGAATCTGATTTTGTCTCATCATGAAAGCGCTGTTGATATGATACATACGCCGTATTCTTGTTATAGCCCTTGCGCGTAGCCCAATTCAAGAACGTGCGAATATCCTTCATGGATTTGAAAACATAATTGTTGCTCAATCCCTTTGCAATAAGAGATAGTTCAAACTTAGCAAGGAGATCATCATTGATGTCCTCAAAAAACATTCCTTGCCTGAAGTCGGACAGATGGCGAAGCATTGTTTTGTGCTTTGTCAGTGTACCTTTCGACCATTGAGCTGTCGAAGGAGTCTCTGTCAACTCCTTTTCCCTCTCGTCAATTAGCAACTGATAAACCTGCGCAACCGTAAGCCGTGTTCCTTTCTCCTCCTTTAGAGACTTCTTTAACTCCTCTCTGACGGTAGTCGGTGTAACTTCTTCGTCATGTAGTTCAAGCTGCGAGAACGCCTCATCGACTGCTGTGGCTATTTTTAGCAGCCGTTGATTGATGTCAGAAGCCGAGACTCCTTCAGAATTGAAATTGTTTCGTTTGACGCGCTGGGATTTTTCATCCCATTTGGACGGAGCAATTTTGTATCCCGAATAATACCAAACGCGCTTCCCACCAAAAGTGATGTCGGCATTAATCGGTAATTCGGCAGCGTAGTTGCCTTCTTTGTCTTTTCGCTTCTCCAATCGGAAGCTAACGCGGTGTTTGTACTTATCCATATTCGGAGAGATTATTTAAGGTAAAGCATCCTTGTTTTACCCATACAAAATTACATACAAATTTTGGCTTAATCAAAGATAATCCAAAATATTTTATTTTACCACTACCCTACATATTATTTTGAATAACAAAGATATATAGTTAAACATGTCACCTAAACTATCCTTTATTTTAATATCATTTCATATCCCTCTCTCTCCGCCAAAGTACAATGAAAAGAAAGGCAATTTCCTGTAAACGATTGGTTTACAGGAAATTTTATTTTCAGGCCAATAGAACGAAAGTGCATTTCGAGGCATATTCGCGGTGTCTTATTCGGTGTACCTGACAAGTACCGAAAAAGAAAACGGTCGTACTCCAAGTCCAGCAGCATTTGTTCCTGCATGGTGAATTGCGTGTCAAGCGATGAATGGAGTAATACGATAAAGCCGCACTTATCGAGGATTTTGGAACCTTTCATAATTCCCGGCTTATTCGTTGCGATAGTATTCGAGCGTCCGTATTTTGAACAGATATTCGTATTTGGCTTGCAGAAGTTGCGACCGGGCTTTGACTTGTGCCGTAAGGGCTGCGTTGTAGTCCGTGACGGTCGCTACGCCGAGGTCGTATTTGCGGCCGACCTGCCGGGCCGCTTCTTCGGCCGATGCAACATAGCGTTGCGTTCCAAGATAGCGTGCCCATGCCGTGCGGGCATCGATCAGCGCCTGCGTAACCTCTTTGGCTACCTGTTTCTCGACGGTTTGCAATGCATATTCCGCCCGCCGGATAGCCAGTTTCTGGCGCAGTACGTTTTTGCGGGTCGTGAGTTTGCCGAATATCGGGATATTGAGCGACAGCGACACATAGCTGCTCGCGTTGTCCTTGTACTGCTCGAAGAACGGATAAGCCTCATAACGATAGGTACCGTCCGCGTTCTGGAACATTTTCTGCCGGGCGTCCGAATAACTGGAACCATAACCTGCCGAAAGCGAGATGGTCGGCCAATAGGCTGCCCGTGCGATTTGCAGGCTGCGACGAGCGAGATCGATGCCGACACGCGCCGATTCTACTTCCGGCAGCGACTGTGCAGCATCGAGAATAGCTGCCGGTTCGTCCGCCATACCATTGCGGACAAGTTCGGAAACATCGGGGGCTGCCGTGCGGAACGATGTATAATCATCGATTTCGAGCAGTTGGCAAAGGTTCAGCCGCGAAATGTCGTAGTTATTGCGGGCCGTCAATACGTCGTTCTCAGCATCGGCCAACTGCGATTGGATTTGAAGCAGATCGGCCATCGTGCCTTTGTGTGCTTCGACTTTTTTCGCCGTTTTTTCCTCCTGCACTTTCAGTTCGGAGACAACTTGTTCGGCATCGCGGATCGTCTCCTCAGCACACAAAATTTCCAAATAATAAGCCGTAACATTCAGCCGTACATCGTTGCGCGTTTTTTCTACGGCCAGCAGCGACGAACGGAGGTCGAGTTTGGCCCGTTTGAGGTTGTATATGTTCCGCAGGCCGCTGAATACGGTTATGTTCGCCCCTATGGAAGTGCTGTTGCCGCCGACGGTTTGCTGCTCGACGAACTCGTAGGTCGTAGGGTCGAGCACACGGCCCGTCGAAAGCGAATAACTGCCCGACGCTGAAATGTCGGGCGCAAAGCTCCACTTCGACTCGGAAAGTGCGATGCGCTTCTCCTCAGCCGCAAGTTCCTGCGCCTTGATGTCGATATTGTGCTCGTAAGCATAGGCGATGCACTCGTCCAACGTCCAGCACCGCTCCTGTGCATGCCCGGCGACAGATGCGAGCAGTATGAATGAAACAAGCAGTGAACGCATGGCATTACCGGTTTTTGAAAAGCGAAACGACTGGTTGGACGAAGCGTTCGATGAGCCGCATGTCGTCGGTGATGATTTCGGCCGAACCATCCATCTGCTGAATCATCGGCAGCTCGCGCTTGTAAGTCGTAGTCATACCCTCCGGAAAAATGACCTCGGCGAGATAGACGATCGCTGTACCGTTCGCTGTCTGCACCTGCTCGGGAACGGCCGACAACGACCGGATACGTCCGCGCAGCACTCCGAACTCCATATAAGGATAACCGTTGAGCTTCACGTTGACGGTCTGTCCGTTTTTCACTTTACCGAAGCCGGCCGAGGGAATTTGCAGGCGTCCGATCACCTCGGTCGTACCGTCGGCAACGATGCTGGCGATTTTATCGCCCACGGCGACATGCTGGTTCTTGCTCCAATAATTCATCAATGTTACCCGGCCTGCCGCCGGAGCCTCCAAGACATACTGCTGCTTCCACTGGGCGATCTGAGCCACGAGCTGCTGATAACTTTGGGTAAGGCTGCGTTCGTATTCCGCGATTTCGTTCTCCCGCTGGATGGAGAGCTCGACGATTTGCTGCTCTGCCTGGATTATTTGCAGTTCGGTCGCGGTGAGCGAAGCGTCGAATCCGGCTTTGGAGTTCTGCTTGGAGAGATAGTTTTGCGCCGTTGTCTCGAAGTCTGCCGAAGAAATGACGGCATCGGCGAGCAACAGCGAATCGCGCTCCAACATGCGATGTCCATAGTCGAGGTCTTTTATCAACAGACGCCGCTGCCTTTCGAGTTTGGCGTAATATTCGCGGTTCTTGGCGATCTGTCGGGAGAGCAACTGCTTCTTCTGGGCGATGTTGTCGACAGCGAGATAATGCCGATAGTCGCGGCATCGGTTCTGGAAATCGGCAAAGGTGTTCTGCAACTCTCCGAGCCGGTATGCTTCGTCGAGCCATGCGATAGCCGCCAATTCAGCCAAAGGCAGGGATTCAGCTGCCGTAAGACGAGCAGACAAGCGTTCTACATCGCGCCACGAAGCGGCATTACGGAGCACGGCAATAAGCCACCCTTTCTCGACCTGCTCTCCGTCGCAGACGCACAAAGTGTCGATCAGTCCGTCGTAACGTGCGACGAGGTCGGCCGGCGGATTCAGGGTTGTAATGGAAGTCGGAGCCTCGATCAAGTCGGGATACTTGACGAACCAGCATCCGACAAGAATGCCGACAAAAATAGCCAGCACAACCGTGATGCCCCAGCGCACCACCCACGCCGGAGCCTTGCCCATGATGGCCTGAACCTCCTCGCTGTAAAAATTATCTCGTTGCGGCATAGCTATTCCAGTTCAATAGGGTTATAAGGGATCGTCCAAGTGTCGTCCAGCCGGCCTCCTTTTTTACCGCTGATTATAAGCGTATTTTCTCCGAATAACGAAAACGGAGCTGTGTACATTCTTTTTTCAAAAGCCAGCCATGCGTTCTTTTTCATCCGCGTATAATGCCATTCATATTTACGAATCAAGGATTTGTCATGTTGCAAAGCTTCACATTCAAATATATAATCCCCCGTGCCGTCCTCCGCTCTGAGAATCAGCCCGGGTAAATTGCAAAGTTTCCACGGACCGGCCGCAACGGGAATTTCATACGTGAACCAAACGACCCATTCGCGACCACAATAAAATGCCGTTGCCCGCAGACATCGATAACCGAGTATAATCATTTCCTCCGTCCCGATCCGCCATTCTGGCATGTCGGAATCTTCAACGAGAATAGCTGCGTCGGAACGGAACGGCATTCGGTTTATTACCTCAAAATATCCTTGCTCTCGTCTGGCATACACCATACAAGCACAATTATTCGCACTTATTCCGCGATTATAAATTGTGTAAAGCGAATCTGTTTCATATAGATCGCGACTATAAAATGCGGTTATTCGCTTGCCGATTTCCAATTTCATACGTTCGCCGTCTTCCTTTCTCCGTTTGGAGGAATAAGGGTGTCTATACCGATACAGCGCAACGAGCCAGGCCGTATCGAGAACCGTATACTTCGAAATATCCGAACCGCGAATCTGCAATTCCGCGTCATCGACGAAAGTCATTCCGTTCGCATAATTGCGAGGATCGAGCAAGCGTTTCCGCTCTTCCGGACTTTGCCCGAAACAAAATCCGGCAAACAGGCAAGCTGTCAGAAATATTGCGTATCTCATTAAAAACAATTTCAATCAAGAGGAGAGCAAAGCCCACCTCTTGAAACATTTCAGTTTAAAATCCAAGGCTGGCAAGATACGGCTCCGATACCCTCGTAAGCCTTTTGCATTTCGCGCTCGACATTCTGATAGTCTTCTCGCGAAATAATGTCAAAATTGATAATTGTACCATCCGGCAACTCCATCAGACACTCCGTCCGCATGCCGCCTTTTACGTTGTTCATTTCCGTTTTCGAGAGCTGCCGTGCAGCGAAATCTTTCACCGATTTCATAGTCGTAATTTTTGTTTTCGGTTTTTAATTTTGTTCGGACTTTTGCTTGTCGACGGATGTTCCGCAACCGCCGTTTTCATTATCGCGACTGCGATTCTGAAAAGATTTGCTACCTTTGCGATGCCTTTCTGCGATTTGGTTGGACATGCGAGTTTCTCAGGCTCGGTTTTGCTTCCCCGTGGGAAGGCTTTTTTATTTGCCACGGCCGGCAAAGCCGCAACACGTCGAGTTATATTTAATTACCCAAATCCAGCTGGTTTTTGACCAGCTCGTAATAATATCCTTTCCTGGTCGTCAGTTCGGCATGCGTACCTTGTTCGACGATGCGGCCGTGGTCGAGGACAAGGATGTTGTCGGCATTCTTCACGGTCGAGAGTCGGTGCGCCACCACCACGACCGTCTTGTTCTCAAACAGCCGTTCGAGCCGTTCCATGATTGTTCGTTCGTTGTTGGCATCCAACGAATTGGTCGCCTCGTCGAAAAAGAGGTATTTGGCATCCTTATAGGCTGCCCGGGCGATCAGAAGCCGTTGCTTCTGCCCGGCACTCAGACCGTGGCCGTCGGCGCCAATTTTAGTGTTGTAGCCGAGTGGCAGTTCATCGATGAACGAATCGATATTGGCGATAGCCGTAGCTCGCCGCACCCGCTCCATGTCGGGCCGCTCGTCCGAGACGCCGATGTTATTGGCGATGGTATCGGAAAAGATGTAACCCTCCTGCATCACCGTACCGCAAGCGCGGCGCCAACACGAAGCGTTATACTGCGAGACCTTGCGACCGTTCAGCGACACCTCGCCGCTGGCTGGCGCATAGAAACCCAGCATCATTTTGAGCATGGTGGTTTTACCCGAACCGCTGGCGCCGACGATGGCCGTAACCTTATTGGCCGGAATCGTTACCGAGACATCGTCCAGCGCTTTGGCCGAGTGCGGCCCGTCGTATTGGAACGTAACATGGCGAAACTCGATGTCGGCATTTTCGGGAATCTCGCGGATGCGTTCCTCGTCGGCAAGCTCCTCGTCGTCTTTATCTTGAATTTCGGAGAGACGCTCCAACGAAATCTTGGCATCCTGCGTCGCCTGCACGAACTGGATGAACTGCGACAGCGGAGCGTTCAGCTGTCCGATGATGTATTGCAGGGCGACCATCATGCCGAGGGTCATATTGCCGCTGATAACAGCCGAAGCGGCGAGGAACGAGATGACGACGTTCTTGGTCTGGTCAATGAACGTGCCGCCCACTTCCTGTGTCTGACCGAGTACAAGCCCTTTGATCGAAACCTGGAACAGGCGGGCTTGGATGCGCTCCCACTCCCAACGTTTCTGCTTCTCGCAGTTGTTGAGCTTGATTTCCTGCATGCCGTTGATGAGCTGCACGATGTTGCTTTGGTTGGCAGCAGCCTCCTGAAAACGCATGTAGTCAAGTTTGCGGCGGCGCTTCATGAAGAGCAGGATCCAACCGACGTAAAGCGCACTGCCGACGAGGAATATGCCGAGAATCGTCAGGTCGTAACCGCCCATGACCGCACCGTAAATGACGAACGAAATGACGGCCATGACCATGCTGAGAAGCGAACCGGTCAGAAATGTCTGGATGCGGTCGTAGTCGCCGATGCGCTGCATGATGTCGCCGACCATTTTGCTGTCGAAGAAAGCGATCGGCAGACGCATGAGCTTGGCCAAGAAATCGGAAATGAGCGAAATACTGATGCGTGCGGTCATGTGAAGCATCAACCACGAACGGATCAGGTTATTGGCCAACTGCCCCAGCACCAGCACGACCTGCGCCACGAGCATCATGACGACGAACGACAGGTTACCCGTGCCAATACCCTTGTCGACAACCGACTGGGTGAGGAAGGGCAAGACAAGGCTCAACACGCTGGCGGTGAGCATAGCCAACGTGAGCTGGATGAGGTAGCTTTTATAAGGGCGGAGATAATGCAACAGCTGACCGAACCGCAAGCGCTTATCCTCGTCGCCTTTTTCTTTATAGAATGCAGGTGTCGGCTCCAGCAACAAAGCGATGCCTTTGCCTCCGGAAGTGTCGGGCAACGCAACGGGGCGTCCTGCCCGATGTTCGGAGAGAACGGCCGCAAGATCGGGCAGCTCGCGGCTTTGCTCCCAAGCCTTGCGGAATTGCGCCTCACTATATTTCAACAGCCCCTGCGCCGGGTCGGAGACCCACACCCACCATTGCCCGTGTCGCTTTGCAATGCGATAGACCACGATGAAATGCTGCTGGTTCCAATGGACGATGCACGGCAAATTTGCCTCATCACGCAGCTGCTCCCAAGAGAGCTTGACACCCGTAGAACGGAAACCGATGGCTTCGGCCGCATCGCTGATGCCCAACAACGAAACGCCCTCGCGCGAAATATGGCACTTCTCGCGGAGACTTTGCAACGAATAATGCTTACCGTAGTACTGAGCGATGATCCGCAGCGACGTGGGCCCGCAATCCATCGCATCGAGCTGGGTGTAGTGGGGAAAAGGCATGTGTGTTTTTTAATTATTCAAGTTCGGGAAGGGATTGGGAGCGATCAATTTTTCCATTTCTTTCTCAAGTGCCTCGCCTCGCAAATCGACCGCAATAATTCGACGTTCGCGATTCAACAAGAGATTATGCGGAATGGCTCGAATGCCGAATCGAGCTGCCAATTCGGCGAATGACGGCATGTCTTTGGATAGATGGACGTTGGCAAACGGGTGCATACCGTTTTTTTCGACCGCTTTTTTCCAAGTCTCCGAATCTTCGTCGAGCGATACGGCATAAATGGTCAGAACTTTGTTAAAGCGTTGTCCGACAGCCAAAAGATGCGGAATTTCATGAAGACAGGGGCGGCACCACGAAGCCCAAAAATCTACGAGCAGAAATTCCGTATCATAATCAGCGATATTCTGCTCGGTTCCGGATAGATCAACGAGCGAAAAAGGTTGTACGATGTCGCCTATCCCGTAAGCAGGATAAGCATCATAGTCTATGGATTCGGGCTGTTTCGTCGCTTTCATATCCGGATAAGGCAACGGACGCCCGGTCAACTGCGCTTTCAGATTGAAAGCCTTCATACTCTCCGACGTCGGCGGCGATGCCCGACGTTCGGGATCGATGGAAGCGAGATTCGGATCATCAGGAAATCGCTGACAAATGCCGGCGACGATCCGCGCCATGCTGTCGTCGGGAATCGCCGGATTCGAGTCGCAAAACCACATTTTTGCCGTAATGGCCAATAATACGCTTCGGTCGTTGGTCAGCGCATCGCAAACCAGGTCGGACAATTCCCGTTCGTGGGTGCGGATCGTTCGTGCGAGAGATTCGCAATCGGGATGATCGGCCGGAAGCTCGTCATGCAACCGTTTCAGGGAGTCCAGTTTACTATAACCGATTTCCCGGTATCGCCGGGCGATTTCCGCTATACGTTTCGTTGCGTAAGAACCCTCGCACATCGGAAAAAAAGAACGCGTTTGTTTATTGACACGCAACTTTATATTTTCGCCCTCGGCTACCAGTAAAATATGGCTTGCCTTATTCGGAATCATAATCTCGGCAAGCACTTCTTTTTGTGGAATCTTTCCCCGAAAAAGGGCTCGGCCGTCTGTGATTCGGCAAGAATCGATCAATGCCAATTGATTTCCGTATTGTACGAAAAGATATATCCGGTCGTTCTCCTCGTATATGTCCGAATCCAATGCAATATCTACGTTGATATCACCTGAATGGCACGATGCAGCCAAAAACATTCCGAAAATAAAAAAGAATTTTTTCATATCTTAGAGTTCGTGAATATTTTGACATGGAGCAATAGCTCCATGTCAAAATATAGTAAATCTGTCAAAGGCATGTTTGATTAGCAATAGCACCGCCACCTAAACTTTTTTCGATCTCCAAACCTCCTTTAATCACTGCGGAAAATCCATCGGAGGCACAAACTCGTCCGGGGACACTTCCTCCACCATGAAGATGAAATGTACAGGAGAATTCATATTGGAAAGGACCGCACAAACGCCCGCCTTTCACGTCGTTCATTTCCTTTTTCGAGAGCTGCTGTACAACAAAATCTTTCATCGATTTCATAGTCGTAATTTTTGTTTTCGGTTTTTAATTTTGTTCGGGTTTTTGTTTGTCGACGGATGCTCCGTAACCGCCGTTTTCATTATCGCGACTGCGATTCTGAAAAGATTTGCTACCTTTGCGATGCCTTTCTGCGATTTGGTTGGACATGCGAGTTCTCAGGCTCGGTTTTGCTTCCTCGTGGGAAGGCTTTTTTATTTGCCACGGCCGGCAAAGCCGCAGCGAATAATAGTCGGATAACCCGGATCCATTCGATTTCATTCTAATTCAATGGGATTATAAGGAATCGTCCACTCGATTTCTTCCGGAGAATATAGTCGTTGCCGATCAAATAAACGAACTTCCATACCATTCATTTCAAATAGGATCTGAGGCGTCTTATGAATACGGCGCTCGAATTTCATATGTTGTTGTCTTGTCGTGGTTTTGTAATCGTAAAAAAATTCAACGATCGGGATCGGTTGGGAACTGATCATTCGACATCCCCAATAAAATTGACGATCCTCAGTTTCAACCCGCAGAATTAGACCTGGCAATCCCACGAATTTCCATGGCCCAATATGCACTGGAATATCCGGTGTAAACCAGGCGATATATGTCCGTCCTCGAAATACGGTCGTAGCTTTGATACAATTATAACCTAAGATGGGTTCCGTATGCTCGCTATTACATAATTCCCATTTCAAATCGGAAATCAAATCTTGATATACATATCCTTGGCCGGCATGATAAGACGTAGGCTCTGGTTGCCAAACCGTGAATACATGTTGTTGGCCATTCCATAAAATATCGGTCTTTGATGTATAATATGCGCTCTCATCGTTTGAATGGTTAAAAGAAAACCAAAGTTGTGCGAAATCCAGTTTGCTATGCGGCAATACGGTTTTTGTACTATTTAAGGAATCAATAACATATCCGCGCCCACTAAAATATTTAGCATAACTTCTCCCAACCTGTAAAATAACAATATCTCGCCATCTTTGTTTTTTTATCGTATCTGTCATGAACAGATATTCATAAGCTACGTTTATATAGGCCGTATCTATTATTCGGCAATCGGGTAAAATACGAGAGTAAACAAAGCGATCCGCATGTGAAATCGGAATACGGGCTATTCCTTGCGGAAATACGGGAGTAATATGAAGCAACAATAAAAAAACGATAGTCCGCATTCGAATATTTTTTAAGTTTTAATGGAGCCTGTAAAACAGGCTCCATCTCAGATTTCTGATTTACGCACAAAAAGCATAAAAATCCATTTCTCGGTAAAGATCCCATAACATTTGATCAGCTTGTTTGGCATCCATTCCCTCGGGAGCATACCCATCCATTATGAAACGACCTTCCGAATCGTGTACAACACAATATACTCGTCCGCCTTTCACGTCGTTCATTTCCTTTTTCGAGAGCTGCTGTGCAGCAAAGTTCTTCATAGCTTTCATAGTTGTGGTTTTTTGTTAGGTTTCATTTTTATATTCGGTCGGGACTTTTGCTTCTCGACGGATGTTCCGGAACCGCCGTCTTCATTGCCGCTTTCGCGATTCTGAAAAGATTTGCTACCTTTGCGATGCCTTTCTGCGACTTGGTTGGACATGCGAGTTCTCAGGCTCGGTTCGGCTTCCTCGTGGGAAGGCTTTTTATTTACTGCGGCAGGCAGAGCCGCAGCGAATAACGTGGGACAACACGCATCATTCCAGTTCGAGCGGGTAGTAAGGGACCTCCCAATTTTCGTCCATGAATCCGGGAGAATTGCCTATGCTGACAATCTGCGTATCTTGTCCGAACATTGCGTAGGGAGAACGGTGCATCCGCTCCTCAAGTTTCAGCCACGCGTTGTGGTCGATCGGCTTGCCGCTGCGCCATCGATAGCGCCGAATCGGCCGCTCAGCAACCATCACGGAGGTACAGATAAAAGAGAACATCCCCTGCACCTCTTCGGCTCTCAGAACCAAGCCGGGAAGCCCCCACAATTTCCACGGGCCGACCGAGAACGGTATCTCCAGCGTAAACCAGACTGTCCAGTCTCGCCCGCCGTAATGCGTCGTAGCCCGCAAGCATCGATAACCCAGCATTTCGCATGCGAGTGTGTCGATCGTCCATTGCGGGATGGCCTCTCTCGGGATTGTGACCACACGTCCCGATTGCATCGGCATACGCTGCTGTACCTCCAATTCCTGCGACTGCCGATCTCCGTAGACAAAAAACCGGACATGGTTGGAGTTGAAATTACCGGCCCTCCCCGATTGTCTCCAGCGGTACGTGTACAATGAGTCGTCCTTGAAAAGGTCCAAGCTGTAGAAGGCTGTTTTCCGATTGCCGATTTCCAGTATCATGCGGTCGGTCAGCGGAGGATCGGAAAAACGGACATTGGACGGATAGGTAAAATCATATGTTGCCATGTAACAAGCTGTGTCCAACGTGTCGTATGCCGAAATGTCGGAGCCGAATGTCACCAGCTCCGAATCATGAATCATCGCCACGCCGTTGGGATAATTTCGCGGATCGAGCCGTGATGGAATCGGCTTTTGAGCCTGGCAGACAACACAACAGAGGACGAAATCAAGAAATAGCAACAAAAATTTCATGGGGTAGTTTTATTTTTCGAATAATTCACAACCCTGTTAAGGGTTGTGAATTATAGATAAATGTTACAATAGCCAAGGTTGACATTCAATGATGCCGATGTCACCGTATTCCTCTTGAAGTCGCTGTTGAACCTCTCGATAATCAGACGATTCAATCTCTCCGAGATTGTAAATATCTTCGCCAATCATCAAATCGCAACTGACCTTTGCTCCGCCTTTCACTTCGTTCATCTGTTTTTTGGTCAGCTGCTGTGCAGCGAAGTTCTTCATAGCTTTCATAGTTGTGGTTTTTTGTTAGGTTTCATTTTTATATTCGGTCGGGACTTTTGCTTCTCGACGGATGCTCCGGAACCGCCGTTTTCATCGTCGCTTCTGCGATTCTGAAAAGATTTGCTACCTTTGCGATGCCTTTCTGCGACTTGGTTGGACATGCGAGTTCTCAGGCTCGGTTTTGCTTCCTCGTGGGAAGGCTTTTTTATTTGCCACTGCCGGCAAAGCCGCAGCGAATAATAGTCGGACAACCCGTATCCATTCGATTTTATTCTAATTCAATGGGATTATAAGGAATCGTCCAATTGTCGTCTTCTCCGATACGCCGGTCGCCATGGACGAATCCGTAATTGCCGCCTTCGCCGAGCATCGTGAGCGGCGCTTCGTGAATCTGTCGCATATACCGCCGCCAGCGCGGACGGGTCAGCACCTGTCTTTCGACTTTATAATAGACTATCGGAACAGCCTTTTGTTCGATATGCCGACACTCCCACACGAAATCCTGTTCGCTGTCCTGGGCTTTGAGAATCAGTCCGGGCAATCCGTTGAATTTCCACGGCCCGGCCCCGACCGGAATCTCGGGAGTGAACCAGACCATCCACTTCCGACCGCGGAACTGCGTCGTAGCCGGAGTGCAGACCAAACCACCTATCGTATCGGCCTGCTCCGAGAGATTCCATTCGAATACGGGCAACTCTTCGATGTATTCGACACTGAGGTCCTTTTTCTTGTAATCATGGGTTCTTTCGGTCACCGTTCGAGTCGGAATGTCGGTCCATATTTCGCTGTTGAGCCAGTCCTTGCCTGCTGCCGCCTTGATGCGCAGTTCTTCGTCGGTATACTGATGCTGGTACCCGACGCCTGGCGCAGCCGCCAAATCCTTGCTCTGACCGGCGACATCCCGCTGTATGTCGTCGGTGAACTGCCGAATCATGCTGTAATACTTTTGCTGGGTTACTCCGACTTGCAGTACGACCAGCATTTCATGGTAGCTGCCCTCACCGCGCTGTTTCCGGTATTTCAGATTGTATACGACCTCTAAACAGGTCGTGTCGACAGCATGCAATTCGGCACCGGACCACCACGAACAAGAAAGCTCGTCCAACCGGGGAACGAACCGGAACCCGATGCCGCGCGAAAGCATCGCTTCGAAACTTTCACCCGGCTGTGCCGAAACGGTCGGAAGAAATAAAAAACACAAAAGAATGTAAGAACAAAATGAGATAAACCGGCGCATTGTCATGTAATTTGAACTTCGACTCTTGCTATAAACCTGCCGCCCTTTAAGGGCGGCAGGCAACCAGTATGCTTAAATAGCCCTGCAATCAGCTCCGCTTTCTCGCAAAGTTTCGAGTTCGTGGCGTTGTTTCGAACATGCGTAACTTTCACCGCCATTCCACGTGCAGTGATAAAGTGTACCGCAGTTATCGAAACCGCCATCACCGCCTTTCACGTTGTTCATTTCCTTTTTCGAGAGCTGCTGTGCAGCGAAATTCTTCATCGATTTCATAGTTGTAGATTTTTTGTTTGTTTTCGGTTTTTAATTTTGTTCGGACTTTTGCTTGTCGACGGATGCTCCGGGACCGCCGTTTTCATTATCGCGACTGCGATTCTGAAAAGATTTACTATTTTTGCGATGTCTTTCTGCGACTTGGTTGGACATGCGAGTTCTCAGGCTCGGTTTTGCTTCCTCGTGGGAAGGCTTTTTTATTTGCCACGGCCGGCAAAGCCGCAGCGAACAACAATCGGATAACCCGTATCCGCTACAATAGGTATTTCAAGTCCGTTGCATCGTATAAATCGGGCAGTCGACGGTCATCGACAAGAATCGTCGGTGTCCCCGAAATACCGGTCGCTCGGCAGTATTTCACATGCTTGTTCAGTATCTCCTCCGCATCGGGATGAATCGACGCTTTGGCCGGTAATTCGTGATACTCGTACCATTCGGCGATCATCCGTTCCGTCTCTTCCCATCCTCGTTCAAGGCTGGCCGAAATCAACCGTAACGCAGCATCGTGGGAATGTTTGTCGCCATCGTTGACGACGAAAATCAGCCCGACTCGGTAGCCTCCCAATTCACTCAGAGCCCGATGTGCTTTTGCGCATTTGGGGCACGACGGGTTCATTACGACGGTCAACGTGTGTTCGGCGTCCGCACCATTGCTTATCGGCATAACTGTCCGACTTTCAACGGCAGTTATGGGTTGTTGTGCGAGCAAATGCCAGAACGTCTCGGGCGAACCGAGCAGTCGTTCATGTTTATAACGCAGCGATTCGACCTCCTGTACTCGTTCCAGTAATACGACAAGCCAACGCAAGGACAATACTCCGATTGCAAACGCCAACCCGAAAGTCAGCCAGTCGGGACAGAACGAACCTGAACGCAATTCGTGCGTTATTGCGATTTCCGATATGAAATCGACAACCAATACCGCATCTATCGCCAGACACAGCGGACACCATTTGCGATGATAAATCTGCCACACAAACGAGTAGCCGACAAAGAACAAAGCCAGCATATCGAGCCACGGAAAAACACCGTCCGGTTCTCGGGCTATGAAGAGCCCCCAAATAAGCGATACGGTAAAATAGACCAACGACAACTCTCCAAGCGATACCCAGCCGAAAATCTTCGCCCCGGCCGAGCGGAAAACCTCGTTGCAGTCGGAATGTTTGCCAAGCCGGCAGAAACGCTGTGCGAGATGCGGATCGAAAGAAGCCTTGAATACGGCTGCCAGCGAAACTGCGAAGCCGATGATTTTTACAACATACCGCAGATCCGAAAATTCGAGGGCATGCAACATTCCGATGACGAGCAACAAAACGAACAATCCGGCCAGCCAATAGCCGGAGGTTCGTTCAACAAAGGCTAAGGCTTGTTTGATACAATATATGGGGAGCGATTCCTCTTTCGTCTCTTCGCCCTTTTCGGCCAACAGCACCGTTCCTTCCCATACCGCTCTGAACTGCTCGAAAGTCAAGATAGCAGACTTCCCGGATGCAGCACACAGCATAATGGTCTGCTGCTCCTTATTCAGCTTTTCGACGAGGTAAAACGGATATTCTCCGTTACCGGCAACTGCAATGAACGGTCCCTCGACCTCGAAAAGCTGTCCGAACTCCAGACGGCACACCATGTTGGGCACATGCAGTGCGTCGAGCGTGTCGCTCAACGAACGCAGACTATGCGGCAACGGATGATGGGAATAAGCATCCTCTATTTTCAAGAGGCTTATTCTGATTCCCGCTCTATGGAATAGGCGATAAAGCAATCGAGGTACAGGATTCTTCATGAGGGAGTATCATTTCAGGCTGAACTTAATTTTGAACATGACTGAAGCCGGCCGGAGTTTATAGGAGTAGACATAGTCGGTGATGTCGCTTTGCGAGATCGAACGGAACGTTCCGGTGTCTAAAAGGTTGCGGCCTTCGAGCATGTATTCCACGCGTTTGCTCTTGTAGGAGAGCGACGCATCGAGGAAGAACATGTTGCGGTCCCGACCTCCGATGGCTGCGTTGTAAAAGTGTTCGCCGCCGATACGGCAGATGAATTTCTTGCGGATGATGAAATCGAGCGCTGCATGCTGCCGCAGCATATCGATGGGGCGCAGCTTCTCACTGCCCGCCCTGCTCTCGCTGCGCGAGTATTCGCCTCCGTAATCGAACCGCACGGCCTGCGTGAAGCGCGTGTTGAACGACAATCCTGCCGTAGCACGGTCGTAGCGTGTCAGCAGCAGTTCTCCCTGCCGCAGCACTTCGTTCCACGACTGCGAGAAGCCGCCCGAAAGGTTGACCGTGGTGGCGATGCCGTCGAAGCGTTTGCTGACCTTGGCGGCAAGGTTGTAGCCCTCCGAACGGTTGTCCATCGCCACAGCTTCGATGCGGCTCAACGAACCCTCGTAGGTGGTACCGTACATCAGATTGCGTCTCGAACGGTAGTAGCTGACGTCAACCGACCCGAACAAGGCACGGATGGCATTGCCGTAAGAGAGCGAGGCGGTGTAGTTCTGCCTCCGGTTACGTGAGACGTCGCCCTGTCTGCTGGCTATCATGCGGTAGTCGGTCATGATATAACCGCCGTAGGTATCGTACAGACCACCCACCAACTCGTTGTATGAAGCTCGGGCCGAGAATTTGAGGTTGTATGTGACGGTAGCTTGGAGCGAGAACGACGGTGCTGCGAACAGCCGATTGCTCCGAACGACTGTCTCCCTTATCTTGTCCTCGGAGCGCAGGCTCATGAAATCGAGCGGCACGGAGAGCGTGGCCGAGAATTTGTCGCCGACACGGTAAGTGACAGAGGGCCCCACAAGCACGTCGAGCTTGCGCCACCGGATGTCGTTGCGCATGCTGTCCGCTGCGGGAAGCGTCCGCCTGTCGGCATTCTTAGGCGAGAGCTCCGAATCCATGCGTTCAAGCTGCGCATTGAAGCCGGCGCTCAGAAAGAAACTCCACCGCCGGACGGTATATGACGTATAGGCGGAGTTGCGGGTGCGGAACCGGCGGCTGTCGAGCCTTTGCAAGGCATCGGGATAACCGACCGGAGAATCGAACACTTCGGGATAGAGCATGGGCGCGACGCGCAACGAAGAGGGCTGCGACCCGAAATCGGTGTCGCTGCTGAAACTGAGCGACGTTTTCCCTATGCGCCGGATGGCCGAGAAACGGTTCCTCAGGGTTATGCGCGGCAACCGGAAGCGCTGGTCTACCTGCTCGTCGTCGCTGAGTACCCGGCCGCAATCGCGGTTCCACTCGCCCTCGAAAGTAATCTTTTCAAGCAGATAACGCATGTCGGTATTGGAGCGCAGCAGAAAGTCGACCTCCGTGCGGTCGATGCGGTGTGCGGCGAGTGTCTGCTCCGTGACGACGAGCGGAGGAGCATCGGGCAGGAAATAAGTTGTAACCGAACCTCCCCGAGCATTTTGCAAGTCGTGCAGATAAGAGGCATTGGCCGTCAACTCCAACTCCTTTTTGAGCTTGACGATGGCGTTGGCCGAGACGCAGTGCACCTGATTGTCGAGATAGCGCTCTTTCTCCAAAGCCGGCTGTGTAGGTTTGTGCACGCCAAGCAAGGATGCCGCGGCATCCGAACCATCGAAGAACGATTGCAACTCGCGGCCGACGTCGTCGCCCGAGTTATTGGTTTTGTAGGTATCGAGCGTCTGAAATTTACGCCCGAAATACATGGCAGTAGCCTCGGCATTCCACATCCATGGCTTGTATCCGGCGCCGAGTTGGAGCGTACCGTTCCAGGTGCCTTTGGCCGAATCCTTCAACCGCAGGTTGATGGCTGCACGGTCGGAACTGACGAGCTTCTTCAACGCCCGGATGGGCTGGTGGTTCTCGAAGACCTCGACCCGGGCGATGTCCTTGGCCTGTATGTTGTTGGTGGCGATGCCGTAGCGGCCGCCGAGCATGTCCATGTTCTCGACGTAGAACTTGTTGATCGATTTGCCGTTGTACTTGATTTCGCCCGACTTGGCCACCTCGATGCCGGGCATCTTCTTCAGCACGTCGCCGATGGAGCGGTCGGTAACGTTGGCGAACGAAGCGACGTTGTAACTCAACGTATCCGAATGCCGTTCGACGGACTGCGCCTTGACCGTGACCTCACGAATTTTCAATTCGGAAAACGTCACGGAAAAGTCGACCGTCTGCGTCCGTGCGACGATGAGCCGGGATTGTGCCGCGATGTTGAACCCCGTGACGGCCACGACCAACGAATCGACCTTGGCGCTGCACGGAATCGAATAACCCCCCTTGTCCGACGTAATCGCATAACCGTACATGATGCGCCGCCCTGCATCCAGCAACATGACGTTCACGCTCTCCACAGCCCGGCCGCTGTCGGCACTGCGGACCGTACCCGAAACGGTAATCTGAGCCGAGGCAACGGAGGCGCACGACGACAAGACAAACAACAATAAGAGCAAACGGCGCATGGCGATATTTCTTTAATTATTCCAGTTCGAGAGGATTATAACGCACTTTCCATTCGCCATCGAGTGGCTGGTGCGTTTTCATGTCCAGTACTTTGATCTCCCCGTTTTTGGAGAAATAATCCATCGGATGCTCGTACATCCGGCGCTCGATTTTCTGCCATTTGGCTTTCGACATCTTCACCGGGCGCCAGTCGTAGCAAACAATAGGTTCCGCCTCGGTGCTGATACCGTCGAACTCGAAGCGATAGTCGCCCGAGGCATCCTCGACCCGAAGAATCAGACCTGGCAGGCCGCCCAGTTTCCAAGGACCAACAGCGAAAGGCAGATCGGGTGCGAACCACACACGCCAATCGCGGCCTCCGAACCGTCCGTCGGCACGGATACAACGATAACCGCCGACAGAATCGGTCTGCCCGGAAATCGTCCATTCGATCTGCGGCACGGGTTCGCTGTATTCGACAACTTGCGTAGAGCCTTGCAGAATCCGCGAATATGGAATACGGTGCTGTACTGTCATTCGTCCTGTCGGATAATTACGAAATATTTCATAGTCAACCATATTAGTGCGGAAGCGGAACTTGTTTCTTTCGCCGTAAGTGAGATTGCGGTCCCACAGATGCAAGTCGTGCGAGAAAGTCTTGCACACCGTACGACCGATCTGAAGTGTCAGCCGGTCCTCGGCTTCGGAAAACCCACCGTTGAAGTTGTCCACTGGGTAGAAATAACGGTAATAAACCATGCAGTGGGGACTATCAAGCGTATCTGCTGCTGGCAGATGCGCCGGCAAGGTCTGAAACTGTTGACTGACGGCCGTGACGCGAACTTGGGCATAACAGCTGATAGCACTGAATAACAAAGAGAAAAAGAGTGTGCTATTTTTTTTCATAATCTCGGTTTTTAAGTTCAGCCCCTTTATTTAAGGGGCTGAACCGGTTGTTACTAGTTGCAATAACCGGAACCATACAAAGACTTGATGTATTGCTCTACATCTTTCTTGGTTTCACCCTCAAATTGACCGACCTACTGGCTAAGGCCCCGATCCGATTCTGAAATCCCGCTACTCCAACTCGATCGGATTGTAGGGAATCGTCCATGAAGTAAGCTGTTCGGCCGGCTCTGCCAACGTCGGTTTGTAATAAACCGTATTCCCTTTTTCCAACGAATTGAGGGGATCGGCATGTATAAGCTCGATCAAACACATCCAATCCTTGCGGGACAATCGACGCCTGGGCCTTTTATATTCGACCATCGGTTGGTTGCAAGTACGGATGGCCGTGCATTCGAATTTGTAGTGTCCTTGCGTATCTTCGAATGCAAGCACAAGCCCGGGCAGCCCCCAAAGTTTCCATACGGCACTATTCAACGGCAGCTCGGGGGCGAACCAGGCAATCCACTTCCTGCCGCCAAACGAGGCAAAAGCCCGAAAACATCGATAACCGCATATATCCCGTACGTGGTGTGTCAATGTCCATTGCAGTCGTTCTTTGTCGACCTTATAAGCATAAAATACTACCGGCGGCCCTGAGGGATACCGATATAAAGTAGTAAATGCGGCATTTTCCCGATCTTCGACGATCTCCCAATATAACGGGTGATATTGTCGTAAAACACAACGCTGTTCCGCATAATCGTTCGGACGACCGTAACGTTTCCAGACCGAGGAAATGGAATCGGACAAGTATTCGATTCTACCATAGAAACGGGAATATCGGCGGCCTATTTCGAGCTGATATACATCCTTATACGTGGAATTCATATCAAGCGTATCAGGCACATAACGTACTGCATAGTCGACAATGCAGTTGACTGTGTCCGTAACAAACGGATTATCGATCGCAATCGACAAGTATGTCAAATCCAGCGAATTGCGAATAATTACCGTTCCTTCGTCCTCCTGTCCCTGCATCCTTAACGGTATGCATAGCAGACATATGATTATAAGGTTACGCATGTGCGAGATTGGTTTCGAAGAATAACCGAAGAAAAGCTCTTGGCTTTTCTTCGGTGGGTTATATTTATCTGCACCGAACTTCGATGCGCTCATCCTCATAATAAACCTGTCGATATTGACTCAACAGCTGCTCGGCGACCTCTCTTTTCGAATTGCCCAATGCAGCGCCCGAGGAAATGATTTCGCCATCGACGCTAACGGTGCAATCGAATTGTGCTCCGCCTTTCACGTTGTTCATTTCCTTTTTCGAGAGCTGCTGTGCAGCGAAATTCTTCATGGATTTCATGATTGTAATTTTTAGTTTTTTCAATTTTGAAAATTCGGTCGGACTTTTGCTCTTCGACGGATGCTCCGAGACCGCCGTTTTCATTGTCGCACTGCGATTCTGAAAAGATTTACTACCTTTGCGATGCCTTTCTGCGATTTGGTTGGACATGCGAGTTCTCAGGCTCGGTTTTGCTTCCTCGTGGGAAGGCTTTTTTATTTGCTACGGCTGGCAAAGCCATAGTTGAATACACTTCTATAATGTGAAATTGCCATAAAAAGATCTGTCGGAATCCGTTTCTATCTCTATGAGATAATCACCGGGGGCATCCGAAATAGTTATCTCCACATAGCCATTCCCCATCTCAAACCATTGCTCGCCGGTCGAGGTGTTGACGACCATGGCGGTAAATGAAATGTTATCATCGGGAAATTCGACCACGACCGAGTTGCTGAAACCATGGTACCAACAGGCAGGTAACAACACCACGCTACGAGGTTGGCGCACTTTTGATTTGTCATGAAGTATGACTTCTTTATCGACACGTTTTTCATCCCCCTGAATAGTTTGAGAAGTTGCAATGCCCATTATCAGACAAATTGCGAGAATAAATTTTTTCATAAGCGTGGCATTAATTTACTATACAAAATTACGAGACAATAGAGTATAAAGACTAAAAAATGAGCTAAAAAATTCTATCATCACGCAGTCTTAAAGTTTTGAAAATAAACAAATTACACACGCGATAGATGCCGATTTTCTATCACATGCGTAACGTGTTGATTATTAAATGCCTTCCCTTTTGCGGGGGGGGGTATTTTGATAGGTGTGCTGAATATCAGAAATTTATCTAATATTTCGCAGAAATAGCACCTTGGATGCAGCTGCGGAATTGCCGATCAGCATCTTCAGACGGGATTTTCGATTATAGATGTTATCTATTTTTGTCTGCATGAAAATGCTGATGGCGCGGTATGAAAACCCGGCACAAAGATAACAGAACAAGTCGTAGTCCGCCATTTTTATCTCCGGTATCTGCGCTCGGATTTTCTTCAAAATGTCCTCGTTGCAAAGATTCACAATCCGTTCCAATTCGCTCTTCGTCTGTTTGTCGGTGCCTAAATTCTGAATCGCCCGTTTGACCTCATTATAAATCGCGATTTGCTCGTTCGGAGTATCCCGACGCTCGTAATAGGTGCAGCCCAAGCTGTCTATAAGCTCAAACTTTTCATGGAAAAGCTGTGTGACCAAGTGAGACATCTCGGTGTTCTTGCTCTGCAATACATCTTGAATATCGCTCGCGATATTCATATATCGTTCTATTTCTGTATTCTTCCGTTGAATGCGTCTGTACAGCCAAAAAATTACTGCTCCTGCAAAAAGACAGATAGATAGGATAACAATGATTCCCAAGCGATGGTTCGCTTTCAACTTATACGTAGCGGCATCGGCTCGGCTGCGGAAATGGTCTCGCTGAGTAGTAATTACTGATTGCTGGAGCATTTGCCGAGATACTGTAATCTGAAAATCATTGCAATATTCCAATGCGTTGAGTGCTTTTTGCGGATTATTGCGTATTTTCTCGATCCAATATATCCGAAGCGAAATCTTAGCGCTGTCAGCCGACGTGGCGGCCGAATGCCATGCTTCATTCAAACAGAAGTCCACGCTGTCCGTCTTATTCTCTTGAACATAGCAATGTGCGAGAGTAGACCAATCCGAATGATCTATCGGCAACATTAACCTGTTTTTTATCGCCAATATGGACTCTTTAGCTTTTCGATAATCTCGTATGATTTCATGACATAAGGCATAGCTACTCAGGCATGCTCCCCACAACGCAGTATCACATCGCTCCTGAGCTAAAACGATGGTTTGTTCCAAAAGTTCTTTTTCTTTAGTTCTATCGGATGCGTTGCCATATGCGATTCCCAATGCCAATAAAGCATAATCTTTATGCAATGATGCGTCTGCCTGGCAAAAACAATCGTAGGCTTTTTGTGCATATTTCAACTCTTCCGCGGTGTTGTATGTATCATTATATATATCGGAAATATTCCGATATATCAGACCGCAATAAAGATAATCTCCTGCATGAAGAGCATATTCTTCGGCTTGCAGAAATGAAATAATGGCATTTTGGTAGGCGTGGGCATTATATTGCACCCGGCCGAGATAGTAATATGCAAGCATCTTTTCCCTCTCGGTTCCATGCTCTTGATAATAGTTGATTGCTACGAGAATCAAGGAATCGTTCGTCTTGTCAAAATAGTTTTTATCGAGAGCCTGTGAATAAAGCAGAGCGTATTTTGCCTTGTCTTTCCTACGCGATAAATTGTCGGGATCGATCTGCTCCAGAATATTTAATGAGCTATCAGGCTTTTCCTGCATCAGAACTTCGGCCTGATTCAGCGCCATCTCCGAAGCCGTATTGCACCCATAAAAGAGACATAGTAATATTACGAGATAAAGATATTTCATCATTTCCTACAAGAATCGAATTTATACAAAAATAATATTTTTTGTACAAAGGCCGATACATCCGATTACATTTTATCGTTATAAGGTTCATAATGGAATCCTTATACCAAAACCGGATTGACTTTTAGAGTATCAAGATTCAAATATGCACCTCGGTGTTCGATCATGCCGTTCCGGAACATTTTCCAAAGTATGTTGCAGCCCAGCTGTGCCAATGTCGAATTGATGAAAAGGTCTTGTTTTTCCAGTGCTTCGGCCAACGAGCAGCTCGGTCCCGAATCTTCGGCTTTCACCCGAGCATGGTCGGTGTATTCGGTAATGACCGGAAGCGCGGCAACCGGTTCGTATTTTTCGGAGTGCGGTTGTTTGATCTTTCGGGAGATCGTTCCCAGCAGTACTTGACCGAATGTCTGACCGTTCCCGAAATCCATCCAGTAGAGGGGCTTCTGCCGGTCGTAAAGGCTCATTTCGCGAGCTTGTTTAAGTATTTTCCACAAGGCGAGCCGGGATTTCGTATTATCCGTACAGGTAATAAATATGTTCGCCATATCGTCGCTTCCCGTTTCTCCTACCAGAGAGGGATAGCAGTGCGGTTCTGCCGTCCAGTCGTTCCCCCAAAAAATTGTTGACACGGGAGATAAGACATTGCGCCTTGTATTCGACTTTCCGCAGTTCGGTCGCCGCGTCCTGCTCTTGTCCCGACACGGCGGGGTGCAGGCCGTACTTCTGCTCCAGGGCGCGCAGAATGGCCATCGAACGTTCTCTTTCGTGCAAATCCCGAATTTTGCGCCCCGCCGCGTCGATGCGCAATGACACGATATGCAGGTGCTCGCGTTCGATGTCCGTATGTTTGAATACGATGTAGGGCTGCCCCATCTTTATCCCGAGCCGTTTGGCTTCGTTCGAGCGGGCGATGACGCAGCCGTCGTTGTTCGACAGCACGACGACCGGGCGGCCTTCGAGCGAGGGGTCGAACACCCGCTCGCACGAGGCGTAGAAGTTGTTGCAGTCACACAGCCCGTACATTCTCAGACCTGTTTGAGGACCCAGCGCACGACGCCCCAGACCGAAAACTCCTCGTCGGGGCCGATCTCGATGGCGGGGTAATTCGGATTGGCCGGAACGAGCCGGATGCGACCGGGTTCGATGCGCACGCGCTTGAGCGTAAACTCCCCGTCGATATAGGCGACAGCCAGACAGCCGTCATAAGGTTCGGCGGCTTTGTCTACGACGAGGATGTCGCCCTCGACGATCCCTTCGCCCATCATCGAATCGCCCTCGACACGGGCGAAGAACGTGGCTTCGGGATGTTTGATGACCAGACCGTTCAGGTCGAGCGACCCTTCGAGAAAATCTTCGGCCGGCGAGGGAAACCCGGCATGGACCGGGCTTTCGGCCAAAGGGTCCGGGCCGGAGAGTCGGTCTCAGGACGGAAGATTTTCAGTATTTTCGGATCGGACGGCATGGCATTCGTTTATCGCAGCGAATGACAAAAACCGGGCCTGCGAATCCGGATTATAGAACGAGATTCGGCGTTTGCAATGAACCGATAGTTCGATATCCCGCCTTATTCGTTACGAAGCCGCTGCAACTATTTCGTCCGTATTGTCCGCCAGCACAAGTCATCGAACAGCATTTGGTCGATCCACTTCATCATCGCGCAGCCACCTGCCCGCGGCAGGATTCGTTTTCCCGCAGGTGGTTGTTCGACAAAAGACGCAGAATCGTACACTCCGCATTCGGTTTTCGCAGAAAGCATTTGATCTTGACGACAGCCTCCACTTCGTCCCGGGCCAGCGTCTTGAAGCGGTAGTCGGAATAGCCCGCCACCGCAATCTCGAATTTTCGAGTTTTCATGGTCGTACATGTTTTGATTAAACAATCTCCCGACCACGCACTGCGACAGTGAACGGTCGGCTTCGGGGCGAGCACGTGCGACCGGCAACACCGGCAAAATCTTTTCCGCGCAATACGACCCGCAGGGGTGGAGATTGTGCGGAAAAGATTTTGTAAGGTGTATCGGAGCCGGTCGCTACATTGCCCCGAAAGCCGACAGGCACAACGAATTTGATTATATCGGACAAACAAAAAAATCGAACTGTAAAATACAGCTCGATTGATTTTGATTATTGAATTGAAAATGAGAACTTTGGGATGGCAATCTATTCTTTGGACAGAATAAAGGTTGTAACAGAATCGGTCGAGTCTGACTGCGTCTTCCTCCGATCCTGATGTAACATCTTCGTCCGAAGCTTATGATCGAGGTACACTCCCGCCCGAAGACGGGGAGGGGTGAAAATCCTCCAGACCCTGCGAAAAGCAATCGCGCCCCAAGCCTTCTGTACGCGTGTGCAGAATTCGGAAGGATGGGAAATATATGGGAATGAAAAGGTGCGACCGAAACCGCACCTTAAAACGATCGAACGATCCTACCCAGCAAAATAACTATGCTTGAGCCAATAGGCGTAAATCGGGTCTTGAAACGACACGACTCCGGCCTTATTGTCGAGAATGTCTTTCTCGATAAGCGTCTTGCGAGAACGGACTGCCGCAGTAGGCGAACTGATGCGATATCGATACATTACTTCCGTAGAAGTAATGGCCCTTTCTCCTGCTATCAAAGCCTTCAGATAGTTGAGTTGTTGAGTCGTCAGCGTCTCGGTAATCGTCACGAACAGCAGGCTCAACTGTTCGACCAGTGACGAATGCGCTTCCCGGACAATTCCTTCGGTGCATCTCCGCGCCGTTCTCAGCCACGAAAGTTGCGCCAACTGCTGAACATAGTACGGATGATTGTCCGTCAATTCGATAATCGATCGACATGCAGCCTCATCGATCGCCTTCCCCGTGGCCGTAAACCGCTCTCGGATAAAATCGATCAGATACGGTGTTTCGATTTTATTCAGGAATATCAGATCGCCGAATTTGTAGAACGGTTTGGACGAGTCGGTAAATACCTCCAACATCATATGCCTCTTGCTGCCATACAGGCAATAGGCGACATGTTGGTGTCGTTGCCAATGCGCCCGCAGACGTTTCTGAAAATAATCGGGTTCGTCGAACTCCGCAATATTTTGAAACTCGTCGATGCAAATCACGATTTTCAGACCCTTATCCTCGGCGATTTTTTCAGCGAGATCGAGGATCTCATCGGGATTCCGTTTGACCTCTTCCCAGTCGAAATCCAGCGATACTTCATTCGAAGGGTCGTTCCCGATCACCAATTTGGGGACAATTCGCGAGAAGAACTTTTTTGTATTCCCGACCGCTTCTTCCCAGCGTGAGGAGGTCGCTTCGATGACGGTTTGTGCGAGCAAGGCATAAAAATGCTCTTCGTTACGGACGTTGAACAAATCGAGCGTACAGATGCGAAGATTTTTATTTTGCTTTCTGGCAAGTGTCGCAGCCTTATGCACGAGCGAACTTTTGCCCCATCGGCGCGGGGATATGATGATCGTATTGATCTGCGACCCGAAATTGGATACCAAATGCGCAGTTTCTTGTTCTCGGTCGGTAAAGTTCTTTTCGGTTGCAATCTTCCCGAATATAAACGGTGTTTCCATACGGTTTTTAAGATTTGCCACCGCAAATATAATACAAATTATGTAAATACAAAAAATACAAACACGAAAAGTGTAAATAATGAAGGGGCGTAAGAAAATACCTGATGAATTGAAATTCTTACGGGGGGGGGTACGTACCAGCCGTGCCGGATGACCGCGCCTGCCGATCTGAAAGGGTGCGCCTGCTGGGGCGGGGACCTCTCGAACGTGTCGGACATTACGGCCTACGTGTTGTTCTTCCACAAGAACGACCGTTTCCAATTGCTGCCGCACTTTTGGATTCCCGAAGAGAAGATGCTGGAAAAGGTCCGCAAAGAGAATATCAACTATGACAAGTGGGTGGCAGCGGGCTATGTAACCGTTACGCCTGGCAATGTCATCGATTACGACCTGCGGACATCGGCTTACGACCGTTGGAACTCTTCGCAGACGATCATCGACTTGCAGAACGAGGGAATGGAGTGCAACCCCTTCGGACAGGGTTACGGTTCGATGTCGGCGCCGACCAAGGAGTTCGAGAAACTGGTGCTGACCGGGAAGATCGAACACTTCGGCAATCCGGTCTTGCGGTGGATGCTCGAATCGACGCTCGTCAAGACCGATCCTGCGGGCAATATCAAACCCGACAAGGAGAAATCGACGCAGAAGATCGACGGCATCGTCGCGGCGATTATGGCACTCGGGGAGTGGATGACCGCACAGGCCGACGAACGGACGCTCCTACCCCCGCACCTGCCTTATCTCCTGCTGGAGGGCGTCGAGAAAACGGGCCGCATGGGCGCCGTCCATCTGCGTATGGTGGAACTGGAACGAGACGGTGAGCGACGTCCGGAACAACCGCCGCCGGTATCGGCCCCAGATCATGAACGGATTGTTGAAAATACCGCTGTACATGCCCACCGCACCGTCGATCTCATACTGCGCCAGAGCGGAGGTGCCGATCACCATGCTGTCTGTCAGGTCGTGGTTCTCGCACGATTCGGCCACCTGCCGCGTAAGCCGCAGATAGTCGTCGTTGAACCGCCGCAGATCGTCCGAAAAGGGAACGTCGCACGAACTCACCTCGCCCCGCCGATCGGCGACGATGGTATTGACGGCGATCGTGTCGTAGCGCATCAGCTTGCCGCCGACGGGAAGCATATAAAACTCCTTGATGCCGGCGGCCGCCCGGCCGATGCACCAGCACATCAGCATATTGAATTTCAGACCATTCCGGCGGCTCAGACGGACCAGACGCGAGACGTCGAGCGTCCGGAAAAAGGTGACCATCGGCATGGGCGCCGGCATCCACATCTCGAAAGCATAGGCGCGGGTCGTTGTTCGGGGATCGATTTCCTGCATGGGTATTTTTTTTTGCAAAAGTAGTGTATTTTTGTCATTCTTACACCTTTCCCGCCGAGTTCCGGAAAGCGCCTTCTTCTGCACCGCCGCCCGACCGGCGCACCGCTTCGACGTGAAGTTCTGGTGCCGATTCGCCGGAATTGCGATTTTTTTGTTACTTTTGCCCCCGATTTAAACGGAAAACAACATGGCATCACAATTACTCAAAGGAAAGAAAGGTCTGATTTTCGGAGCTCTGAACGAGCAGTCCATCGCCTGGAAAGTGGCGGAGCGTGCCGTCGAGGAGGGCGCCGAAATCGTACTCACCAA
>Ga0183011_10317_pt1 | contig 32037 bp, 28 predicted proteins | sample NAcewD2O_March_FD_122322 | JGI IMG/M metagenome (GOLD analysis project Ga0183011, IMG submission 122322) | Mouse cecal microbial communities from Vienna, Austria - N-Acetylneuraminic amended D2O_March | ecosystem: Host-associated > Mammals > Digestive system > Large intestine > Cecum | place... | reverse complement strand
TGCTGACTTTATTCTCCGTCGGCATGCCGACGGAGAATTGCACTTCTATTGTGAATCTTTAAGGGAAGTGGGAAATAGGCGGTTTGGGGTGGGGCGTGATATGCTATTGAAGTAATTTTTGTTCGTTAATATTAGTACTCTCCAATATACCCATTTGGTGGATAGCAATTTGATTCAGTTTCAAAAGCCGCTTGCTTTGTTGCATTCCGTGTTGGATAAATACTGCGTTCAAGTTCTCCATATTAGATAGACATATCAGCTCATTAATGGAGGCGTAATCTTGGATGTTCCCTTTCAGTTCTGGGTTGGCTTCGCGCCACTGTTTTGCTGTCATACCGAACATAGCCACATTGAGTACATCTGCTTCATTGGCATAAATGATATTTGCCTGTGTTGGGGTAACTTTTGACGGGATTAGGTTTTGCTTAATGGCATCTGTATGAATGTGGTAATTGATTTTTGATAATTCCCGTTTGGCAGACCAGTCTGAAAGCCGCTGTTCCTCCGTCTTCAGTCGTTGGAATTCTTCGATAAGATATAATTTGAATGCCACGCTTATTGCTGACCCGAATTCAAAAGCTATATCTTTATGGGCATACGTACCTCCATACCGGCTTTTTTGACTACTAATCCAATGGCATTCGTCTTTTCAATCCATTCACTTGCACTAAGGACGAAAGACGGCAGTCCGGCATTCATTCTAAAGTGGTCAAATTCGACCACTTTGAAACGAGGATTATGAATCACCTCCCAAGTTCCAAGAAACTCAATTGTGTAGCGGTTTCTCATCCAGTTCTTTATAATGTCTGCTGCCCGGCTCCCGCCACTCTTGGCTGAAGCCATATCAGTAAGAGATATATAATCTTGGTCTTGAATACTCAAGACGGTTACATCTGTATTTTGAACTGTAATTTTCATGATAGAAATATCCCTTTCTGCAAAATTAGTACAAACCGTTTTCATTTCAATGAAAAACAGTCGCTTTCTCTTTAGGCGCTTTGTATTTTGATGCCCGATTCTGAACGCAAGATGTAATATATATTTTTGACTTTTTACGGTGTCAGACAGAGAAAAGAGGCGGTGAGGGACAGAGCGTAATTGAATGCCAGCGGTTGTCCCGGTACGGTGATGAAAAGATGTACTGCTCCGGGGAGTTCATTGCGCTTTATGTTTACACCGAGTTGGTATAAATGGTTGGCAAATTCCTTGCCTTGCGAGCATAAAATGTCGCGTTCGGCGGCTATTAAAAGTGTGGGAGGTAATTGGGACAACAATTCGTCGGGGGCGTGGGCTACGGATACAAAAGGATGGTGTGCGGACTCTTGAGAGCTATAAGCCTGGTTAAAAGCCTCCATTAATTCGCTGTCGAGGGCGAAGCCGGAGCGATAGCGTTGCCAGGAATCCGAACGGTCGGTATAGGCTAAGGTTACCGGATAAAAGAGTACCAACGAACGCAATGGAATCGTGTCTGACCGGAGCATGCTTAAGGCTGCCGCTATGGCAAGATTACCACCGGCACTATCGCCGCCTGCTGAGACGAGATGGCTTGCGCTGCCCCATTTCTCTGCATGTTGCATAGCAAATCTGATGGCATCAATACAATCGTTTAGCCCTTTGGGAAAAGGAGCTTCGGGAGCGAGACCATAATCAACGGCAAGGACGGAAATCCCCGCTTTGGCTGCCAATTCCCCGCAGAAACGGGAGCAACTGTTGATGCTGCCGAATGTCCATCCGCCGCCGTGGAAATAAACCAATACCGGGCGTGCGGATTCCGCTTGGGCGATGGGGGTGTATAACCGTAACCGCGGAGTCAGATAGGTGGCAGACACGCCTTCGGGCAAAGGAGATGGCGCGTTACGCGAATGGCGTACGTGGTTTAAAACTTCCGTATCTCCCTGTATGGCACGGCGCACCGCCTCTGCCTGCCGGGCTTGCAGTCCGCGAGGCATCCCGGCAAGAAAGGTGTCCGCTTCTTTGCGCAATGTGGTGCTATCCATCTCCGGATAAGGCATCTGTGCATACAACCGGGGCATATTCAAAGCCAATAAAACAAGGAAAATCCGTATCATGCGTAATCTGATTTTGTGCGGGTAAAGATAACCTTATTTTCTTGTCCGCTTTTTTCCTGTTTGTTTATTTAAGCCAAACGAGGGGGTGGGGGTAGTTTCAGGTATTTTTCCTGCCGATTCTGTTGCCCGGGAGATGGTGTTTTCGGTAGGAAAGTCCGTACGACCTTGCTATAAAGTCCCTCTTTCCCGGTTATCCCTGTTGTATTTAAAAGATAGACAGTTTATGCGGAGTTATCTGTGTAACTTTGTGCAGGGGTGTGGAAATTGGGGGCAAAAAAATGCGATTGTATGGATTTAATTATATATTTGCAGTAACGTTGTGGAATAAATTATGATTTGATATATAAATAACGAAAAAAGTTAAAGATGAAAAAATTAGTATTGGTGATAGGTGCATTGTTGGTGTTCAGTTTTGCGAAAGCGGACGAGGGGATGTGGCTGTTGTCCCGGCTGAAGCAGCAGAATATTGATGAAATGCAGACTATGGGATTCCGTTTGACGGCGGAGGATATATATTCGGTAAACCAACCGGGCATAAAGGATGCTATTGTAGGGTTGGGATATACCAGTTCGCCTTTCCGTCATTTTTGTTCGGGAGAGATTGTTTCTCCGCAGGGCTTGTTGATTACGAATCATCATTGCGGTTTCGGTGCCATCCAGGCCCATTCGTCGGTGGAACACGATTACCTGTCGGATGGTTTCTGGGCTTATAAGATGGAGGATGAGCTGACCAATCCGGGCATGACGGCTTCCATTCTGGACCGGATGGAGGAGGTCACCGACCGGGTGAAAGCTGCTTTGCGCGACGACATGAGTGAGGATGAGCGGGAAATGGCTATCGACAGCATTTCCAAGGTGATTGTGAAAGAAGCCGAAGAGGGAAGCGATGCCAAAGCACAGGTGATTTCGATGTTTGAAGGAAACCAGTATTTCCTGTTTTTGTATACGATTTACAAGGATGTCCGTCTGGTAGGTGCTCCTCCCCAGAGTTTAGGAAAGTTTGGCGGTGATACGGACAACTGGATGTGGCCCCGTCATACGTGCGATTTCTCAATGTTCCGCATTTATACCGCTCCCGACGGCAAACCGGCGGAGTATGCCAAAGAGAACATCCCTTTGAAGCCGAAACATCATCTGCCGGTGTCAATAAAGGGAGTGAAAGACGGAGACTTTGCCATGATAATGGGTTTTCCCGGCAGTACGGACCGTTTTGCCACCAGTTTCAGTTTAAAAAACACCATGACGGGAAATGATATTCGTTACAAAGTACGTACGGTGAAATTGAATCTCATGAAATCCGAAATGGAGAAGGATACGAAAACCCGTATACAGTATGCTTCCAAGTATGCGTCGTGTGCGAATTACTGGAAATATTCCCACGAACAGAACAAGGCTTTGAAGCAATTGAACACACTGGGCAATAAGGAAGCTATTGAAAAAGAATTCGGCGAATGGGTGAATGCGGATGCAAGCAGAAAAGCCCGTTATGGCGAAGTACTTGCCAACCTGGAAAAATCGTACGGGGAGATGGCAAAATACATGAACGTGCAATCTTATCTGGTAGAAGCACTGAGGGGTACGGAAACCCCCGCATTGGCTTACCGGGTGAACCGGATGGTGGAAAAATGGTGTGACAAAGAGACATCGGCAGAAGACAAAGCCAAGATTTTGGAAGACCTGAAAAAGGCGGGGACCGATTTCTATAAGAACTTTAATCCCGTTGTGGAAGAAAAGTTGTATGCTGCATTGTATAAAATGTATAACGACAACGTAGATGCCGAATTTCATCCGGAAATCATTAATTTGATTAACAAGAAATACAAAGGCAATTATGCCAGGTTTGCCGCTGACGTACGCAATAAATCAGTCTTTATGGATGAACAGCGTTTCAATGCTTTTGTCCGGAATCCGGACTGCAAGAAACTGAAAAACGATTTGGCGCTGGTTGCCGGACGCTCTTTCTATGAAGTGGCTTTCAAACTATCGGCTTATGTGGGCGAGATGAACGAGCAGGCAGTGAAAGGAGACCGCCTGTTTGTAGAGGGATTGATGCAGATGAGCCCGGATAAAAAATGGGCGCCGAACGCCAACTCTACGTTGCGCCTTACATACGGAAAAGTGAAAAGTTATAAGCCGCGCGATGCCGTGTTTTATGATTATTATACCACATTGGACGGTGTGATACAGAAAGAAGGAGCGAAGGGAACGGAATTTGAAGTGCCGGCCCGTTTGAAAGAGCTGTATGCGGCGAAAGATTTCGGACAGTATGGAAAGGACAACGTGGTGACCTGTTTTATTACCGACAGCGATATTACCGGCGGAAATTCGGGTTCTCCCGTTATCAATGCCAACGGCGAACTGATAGGTGCTGCTTTTGACGGTAATTCCGAAGCCATGTCCGGAGACATTGACTTCGAGGAGAATTTGCAGAGGTGCATCAATGTCGATATGCGTTATGTGCTTTTTATTATCGACAAGTATGCAGGTGCGAAGAATCTGATAAATGAAATGACAATCGTGAAATAAATTTTTAACTATCATACGCGATGAAAAATATAGATTGGAGTACACTGGGTTTCGGTTACTCAAAGACTGATTTTAACGTCCGTTGTTATTACAGGGACGGCAAATGGAGCGCTCCGGAAATAAGCGATTCGGAAATGCTCAGTATTCACATGGCATCTACGTGTCTGCATTACGGACAGGAGGCTTTTGAAGGGATGAAAGCATTCCGGGGAAAAGACGGCAAAATCCGCTTGTTCCGTTGTGAAGAGAATGCAAAACGCATGCAGGCTTCGGCGGAGTATGTGATGATGCAGGCGCCTTCGGTCGAGCTGTTTACAGAGGCTGTGGTAAAAGCGATTAAGGCCAATGAGGAATATGTACCGCCCTATGAGTCGGGAGCCAGCCTGTATATCCGTCCGCTGTTGATTGGCGTAGGCCCGCAGATGGGTGTCGCTCCCTCCAAAGAGTATATGTTTGTTGTGTTTGTTGCTCCCGTAGGACCTTATTTTAAAGAAGGTTTCAGAACAACAAAGGTGATGCTGGAACGGAAATACGACCGTGCGGCGCCCAACGGAACGGGCCATATCAAGGTGGGAGGAAACTACGCATCGGGCATGCGCTCCGGGGTGATAGCCCATGACAAAGGCTACTCTACCGCGATTTTCCTGGATTCCAAGGAGAAAAAATACATTGACGAATGCGGCCCTGCCAATTTCTTCGGTATAAAGGATAATAGCTATATTACGCCGGCTTCCCACACGATTCTGCCCTCCATTACCAATGCCAGTCTGATGGTGTTGGCTGAGGACATGGGGTTGAAAGTGGAACGCCGCCGCATACCGGTGGAAGAGCTGGAAACTTTTGAAGAGGCTGGGGCTTGCGGTACGGCAGCCGTAATCAGTCCTATCGGACAGATTGACGATTTGGAAAACAACAAGAGCATTTGTTTCGGTAATCCGGGTGTTGTAGGAGCATGGTGTACGAAATTGTATCATCGTTTGAGGGCTATACAATATGGGGATGAAGCGGATAAATTCGGTTGGATTACGGTGGTGGAATAAACAGACGTTCCGATAATGAATAAACGGGAGAGGGCTTTTAGCTTTCTCCCGTTTTTTATTCTTTCAACTTTTTTACTTTTCGTTTGTAAATGAAGCTGATTTTATCTATCTTTCTTGATCACTGGTAAATTTCGGACGGATGAAAATAAAATGGCTGGTTGTATGTGTCCTGCTGCTGGCGGGGTGCCGGGAGAAAAAGGCTCCTCTTGCGGAGGCGGTTTTCCCCGTTTACAAGGTGGATTTGGATAAGGTGGACAGTGTGAACATGCGGGACCTTTTTTCCGCTGTTGAGCTTATTCCTTTGCAGAAAAAGGCGGGCTATACCATAACATCGCCTCAGTTGGGGCTATACAAGGGAAACTATTACCTTTGGGATGATACTGAAAAAAGGATGTTCTGTTTCGGGTCTTCCGGAAATTTTAAATATGTGACGAAAGAGGACGGACTGAAATCCATTAACCGCAATTCGGCAAGCCACCGGAGCAGACGGGTGAGTATTATGGATCAGTTGGGCTATCGGTATCAGAAAAAATGGTATTTGTATCAGACCTTTCGGACGGAAGTGTATCACCTGGATAAGAGCGGAGAGAAAACGACGGCTTACCGCTGGGATTTCGGAAAGTATAACGACAAGGATACGGTGGTCAGGTTTGAGAAGAAACCCTTGGATGAATTGGTGGAGGACCAGCAGCAATGGTTACATGAAAACTCTGCTTTTGCCTTGAATGAAGCCAAAGAAAACGAACGGTACGTATATGTGTCGGTGGAACGTATCTACAAACGGGAGCACAGATGGGATTTCGGGCAGGTGGTACACCTGTTCTATGACAAAAAGCGGGGGGATTACAAGTTGTTTGAGCATTTTGGAAACGGGATGTATTTACCCGCGGAGATGCGGATGGACGATACGTGTATGACGGCTTTGGTGACGTATGACACCCGCCACTGGTTCCTGGACCGGGAGTTGCTGGACAAGGCGGGAAAAAAGGTTTATGACGGGATGAAAAAAGACGATTATCCGTTGGTGGTAAAGTATGTTTTTAAAAAGGATTGAGCGGTTGGGATGATTCATTAAAAAATAAGATATGAAAACGATGAAATGTATTTCCCTTGTTTGTTTGGGAACTCTTTTATGGGCTTGCGGGGAGAAGCAGGCCCGTCAGGAAAAGGTTATTCTTTTGGAGGAAAAGATCGCAGCGCCGCAAGAAGAGCTGAAAACCTCCGGTTATTTTGCTTCAATTGCCTATGTCCCGTTGGAAACGACTGATTCGTCGCTGATAGGCAACAGGCCGATGGCAGTGGTTGGAGGGGATAAAGTGTATGTGGGGAGTAGCAAAAATGCCTGTCTGGCATTTGACTTGAAGACCGGGAAATTTATAGGCTGTGTCGGCTCTTTGGATAAAGGGCCGCAGGGGTATCGTTCGTCGACGGAAGTGTGGGTGAATCCGGAGAGTGGTGTTCTTTATTTTCCTGGCTGGAAAAAAGAATTTATAAAATATTCCCGGGAAGGAGAGTTTCTGGGGGTACAGAAATTGCCGGAGAATGCAGGCGATGCGGCATCATTTACTTATTTGAACGGGAATACCCTGGTGGCGCGTTGCGAAAGTTTTATGGGTAAAGTGTCTGATTACATGCTTTCTTTTGACGATAAAGGGAAGGTGTTGAAAAGTTATCCTGGTGTGTCCCGTACGGATTCATTGGGAGGCGTGTCGGATATTGCGAGCATTTCGTTTTACGGTGGTAGTGCTGTTGGACTTTCCCGGGGAGGAGTGGCTCTTCTGAAGACGAAAGAAGCCGGCAAAGAACGTGTTGTCATGATGTCGCAGCCTGTCTTTTGCCATTGGAACGGAAAGACTTATTATAAAGACAGCTATAATGATACGGTTTTTACTCTGACGGAGCAGGGAATGCTTCCGGGACGGGTGTTGGATATGGGGAAATACAGGCTTGCTCAGGAAGAGCGGGACAGCCGCGAAGCCCGGAAGGAGAAAGGCAATATCAATCAAATCATGGAAAGCGACCGCTTTTTGATGTTTAGTTATTTTTTCTATCCGGAGGAAGAGATGCAGGCGTATCGCGGCATATTTGACAAAAACACCGGAGAAACGGAAACTGCTCCTTTTGAAAACGGTTTTACCGATGATTTGAACGGTTTTATGAATATCCATCCGGTGATGGAGAATTGGGATAACTGCCTGATTTCTTTTTTACAATCGATAGACATTCTGACTTGGTTTGAAGAACATCCGGAAGAAGCATCCCGTTTAAAACCGGAAATCAGCCGTTTGAAAGACCTGAAAGAGGATGACAACCCCGTATTGGTGGTGGCAAGGTTGAAAAAATAAATCACTGGCTTAACCCATGTAATGACTAGAGAGGAATGAATAGCCCGTCTGTGAGACATAGAATGGAGTGATTTTGTTTGGGTTAAATAAATGGTTTGAAAGAAGAATGGCTAATATTATCAAACTTGCCGAAGTAGAATCGGTTATAATAGGAATAAGAGGGTAACGTGTTATACTTGAAAGACACAAAGGAAGACACAAAGGGACGGGGCATTTGTGTCTTGTGTTTTTTGGAAAAACGACGGGTTATTTCCGTTTTTTTTCAATTTCCCGGAGATTTTCCATTTTCTTTTTCCGCAAAAAACCGTTGATGTCTTCCAGGTGTTCCGTCACTTTCCGGTTACCGAATTCATAGACTTTTTTTACCAGGCCATTGAGAAAATCCCGGTCGTGGGAGACGACAATCAATGTCCCGTCGAAGTTGATCAGGGCATTTTTAAGTATGTCTTTTGTTTTTAAATCCAGGTGGTTGGTCGGCTCATCCAGTATCAGGAAGTTGACGGGTTGCAGCAACAATTTAATCATGGCCAGCCGGGTGCGTTCCCCTCCGGAAAGGACTTTCACTTTTTTGTCGATGTCGTCGCCGCTGAACATGAATGCGCCCAGGAGGTTTTTGGTATTGCTTTTCAGTTCGAGGGGCGTAACGTCGTCTACGGTTTGAAAAACCGTCAGCTCTTCATCCAGCAGGGAAGCCTGGTTTTGTGCAAAATAGCCGATCTGCACGTTGTGTCCCAGGGTGAGTGTTCCCGTGTAGTCTGTGAGTTCGCCCATGATACATTTGACAAGGGTGGATTTTCCTTCTCCGTTTCGTCCGACGAATGCCACTTTTTCCCCTCGTTCCAGGGTAAAATGGGCATTGTTGAACACTTCGTGGCTGCCGTAGTGTTTGGATAAATCCTGTGCGATAAGCGGATAATTGCCCGACCGGGGAGAGGGTGGAAATTTCAGCCGCAGGGCAGAGGTGTCCTCTTCGTCCACTTCGACCAGTTCCAGTTTCTCCAGCATCTTTACCCGGGACTGCACTTGCAGGGTTTTGGAATAGGTGCCTTTGAAGCGTTCGATAAACTCTTTGGTTTCGGCAATCATTTTCTGCTGTTCGTCGTAAGCCTTTTGTTGTTGTTGGCGGCGTTCCTGTCTCAGCACCAGGTATTGGGAATAATTGACTTTGTAGTCGTAGATGCGTCCCATCGTGACTTCGATGGTGCGTGTCGTAATGTTGTCTACAAAAGTCCGGTCGTGGGAAATCAGTACCACGGCTTTCCCGTTTTCTATCAGAAAATCTTCCAGCCATTGAATGGAATCGATGTCAAGGTGGTTGGTCGGTTCGTCCAGTAAAAGTACATCCGGATTTTTCAGCAGCATTTTGGCCAGTTCGATGCGCATGCGCCAGCCCCCGCTGAAATCGGAGGTGGGTCGGTTGAAATCCTCGCGCCTGAACCCCAGTCCCAGCAGCGTTTTTTCAACATCGGCTTCAAAGTGGGTCATGTCGATGCTGTAAAATTTCTCGCTGAGCGTGGATACGTCTTCAATGAGTTTATAGTATTCGGGCGAATCGTAGTCCGTCCGCTCCGTCAGTTGTCGGTTCAGGTCTTCTATCCGCTTTTCCATTTCAAACAGATGGGCAAATGCCTGCGATGTCTCTTCAAATACCGTTCGTCCGTCTTCCGTCATGAGGTGTTGCGGCAGGTAGGCAATCACCGCGTCTTTGGGAGCCGAGACACTTCCTTTGGTGGGTTTCCGTACGCCTGCCAGTATTTTCAGCAGGGTGGATTTGCCTGCGCCGTTTTTGCCCATCAGGGCGATACGGTCTTTTTCATTAATCTGAAAGGAAACATCTTTGAAAAGAATGCGGTCGCCGAAATCTACTGTAAGTCCGTCTGCTGAAATCATAATGTCAATCTGAAATTTAAAAGTCCGTCAAAGGTAGAAAAAAATAAACACCTGTTTGCAGGAATCGTATATGAGGAGGGGATGAAAAAGGAAAAACTCCACAACGGTGGGGAATTTTTCCCCGCAAAAAGTGAAACAAAATACGTTAAAAAAAGGTAAGGTCTTTGTTGTGAGGGGATTGTGTCCGAAGGGAGATTTTGGCATGTGATTTTCATACGGAATTTAGTTGAAATAACATAAAGTATCATGAGCAGAATGTATATGTTGGCAGTCGTGGTTGTAGCTGCCGTTTTATCAGGAGGATGTAAAAAAGAGAAAGAACCGGAAAAGGTGGTTGTGCAGATGGAAAAAGTGGGGACGGATAACCTGGAAATTTATGGCGAATATGTGGGGCGCATCCGGGCGCGGCGTTTTGTTGAAGTGCGGGCGCGGGTGGAAGGCTATCTGGAAAAAATGCTTTTTGAGGAGGGGAAGCGGGTGCAGCAGAACCAGCCTTTATTCATGATTAACCGGGCACAGTATAAAGCGCGGGCGGACAAGGCGGATGCCCAGTTGAAAAAAGACCTGGCACAGGAAGCCAAGGCGGCAAGGGATGTGGAGCGTCTCCGGCCTCTTTACGAGCAGAAAGCCGCCAGCCAGTTGGACCTGGATAATGCCGTGGCGGCATACGAAAGTGCGAAGGCGAGTGTTGCCATGAGCCGGGCTGATCTGGCGCAGGCGAATCTGGAACTGGGTTACACTACCGTAAAATCGCCTGTTTCGGGATACATCAGCGAGCGCTATGTGGACATCGGTACGCTGGTCGGTCCCGGAGCTAAGTCGTTGCTGGCTACGATTGTAGACAGCGATACGGTATTGGTGGATTTCAGTCTTACGGCACAGGATTATCTGAGAAGTTTGCAGCGGAATGTGAAGTTGGGCGAAAAAGACATGTCGCGTTCCTGGCAGCCGAATATCACCGTTACCCTGGCCGACAACTCCATTTACCCCATCCGGGGATTGGTTGATTTTGCGGAGCCGCAGGTGGACCCCAAAACCGGAACTTTCGGTGTCCGGGCGGAGCTGTCGAATCCGGAGCGCAAGTTGCTTCCGGGACAGTTTACCAAAGTGAAATTGCTTTTGGACGTGCGGGAAAATGCTATCGTAATCCCGTCGAAAGCGGTTGTCATGGAGAAAGGCGGGGCGTACGTGTATGTTGTCCGCCGGGACAGTACGGCTGAAAAACGTTTTATCGAAACCGGCCCGGAAGTCGACAACCGTATTGTGGTAGAACGTGGGCTGGGAGTCGGAGAGATGATTATAACCGAAGGATATAACAAACTGGCACCGGGAGTCTTGGTAGTACAGGAGGCTTTGCCTCCCCGGAAAGAAAAAGAGAAGAGGGATTCGGTGAACGTGCCGGCAGTGTTGAACAAAGAACAGGAGGATAAACAATGAAACCGGCTTTTTTTATAGACCGCCCGATTTTTTCGGCTGTCTTGTCCATATTGATTGTCATTCTCGGATTTATCGGTTTGTTTTTGCTTCCGGTGGACCAATATCCGCAGATTACGCCGCCGGTGGTGAAAGTTTCGGCGTCCTATCCGGGGGCGAGTGCGTTGACGGTGTCGCAGGCTGTGGCGACTCCCATTGAGCAGGAATTAAACGGTACACCCGGTATGCTCTATATGGAATCGAGCAGCAGCAATTCGGGAGGTTTGACAATAGACATTACTTTTGACATATCCGCAAACCCTGAATTGGCGGCGGTTGAGGTGCAAAACCGGGTAAAGCTGGCGGAATCCCGTTTGCCGGCGGAAGTGATTCAAAACGGCATAAAAGTGGAAAAACAGTCTGCCAGTCAGTTAATGACTATTTGTCTGAGGTCGTCGGATGCCCGGTTTGATGAAATTTATCTGAGCAATTTCGCTACTATCAATGTGTTGGATATTCTCAGACGTATTCCGGGAGTGGGGCGTGTCTCCAACATCGGCAGCCGTTATTACGGCATGTGTATCTGGGTTTTGCCCGACAGACTGGCAAATTTCGGGTTAACGGTCAAGGATTTGCAGAATGCACTGAAAGACCAGAACCGGGAATCGGCGGCAGGTGTCTTGGGGCAACAGCCCATTACGGGAGCCGATATTACCATACCTATTACCACGCAGGGACGTTTATCGACCGTGCAGGAATTTGAGGAGATTGTTATCCGGGCGAATCCCGACGGTTCCGCGATCCGCCTGCGTGATGTGGCCCGGGTATCGCTGGAGGCTTCGTCATACGCGACAGAGAGTGGTATCAACGGGGAAAATGCTGCCGTATTGGGTATTTATATGCTGCCGGGTGCCAATGCCATGCAGGTGGCAAAGGATGTTAAGGCTGCCATGAAAAATATCAGCAAGGATTTTCCCGAAGGACTGAGTTATGAAATTCCGTTCGATATTACCACCTATATTGCGGAATCGGTGCACGAAGTGTATAAAACCTTGTTCGAGGCATTGGTGTTGGTGATTCTGGTTGTTTTCCTGTCATTGCAGAACTGGCGGGCGGCGTTGGTGCCTTTGGTAGCGGTGCCGATTTCCCTGATTGGAACGTTCGGGGTGATGCTGGTAATGGGATTTTCCTTGAATATGCTGACTCTCTTGGGGTTGGTTCTGGCGATCGGTATTGTTGTGGACGATGCCATTGTCGTTGTGGAGGCGGTGGAGAGTTTTATGGAAAAAGAAGGGCTTTCCGCTTATGAAGCGACCAAAAAAGCGATGCAGGGATTGACCGGAGCGTTGGTGGCAACTTCTTTGGTGCTGGCTGCCGTATTTGTTCCGGTGAGTTTCCTTGGCGGTATTACGGGAATGCTCTACCGGCAGTTTGCCGTGACGATTGTCGTGTCGGTATTGATTTCGTTGGTTGTGGCATTGACTTTGAGTCCCGCCATGTGTGCCTTGCTCCTCCGGCCAAATATGGGCAAGAAAAACCGGGTGTTCCGGAAAATAAACGTATGGTTGGCCAAGGGCAATCACATCTATACGGGTTGGGTGGAAAAGGCGGCCTTTCATTCCCGCCGGGTGATAGCCGGATTCGGTATGGTGCTTGTGTTGATATTTGTTTTGAATAAAATCATACCGGGGAGTTTTATTCCGGAAGAGGACCAGGGCTATTTTAAAGTGGAGCTGGAATTGCCGGAAGGCGCTACGCTGGAACGTACGAGGAAAGTCACCGATCGGGCTATTGCTTATCTGATGGATCATCCCGCGGTGGATTATGTGCAGAACGTGACGGGGTCAAGTCCCCGTGTCGGTACCAACCAGTCCAGGGCGGAACTGACCGTTATCCTGAAGCCCTGGAAAAAACGCAAAGGCGGGGATATGTCGGTAGAGGATGTCATGTCGGATGTCCGTGAGGAAATGTATCACTATCCGGAAGCGAAAGTATATCTGTCCAAACCGCCGGTGATACCGGGTTTGGGAACTGCCGGAGGTTTTGAGTTGCAGGTGGAAGGACGGGGAGGCGCTTCCTTTGAGAATCTGGTAAGTGCAGTGGATACGCTGATGAAATATGCCGCGAAAGAGAAATCCCTGACGGGGTTGTCTTCTTCTTTGCAGGCGGAAATACCTCAGCTTTATTTCGATGTGGACCGGGATAAGGCCAAACTATTGGGCGTGCCGATGGCGGATATTTTTTCAACCATGAAGGCGTATACGGGGTCGGTGTATGTCAATGACTTTAATATGTTTAACCGTATTTACCGGGTATACATCCAGGCGGAGGCTCCTTACCGTATGCATCCCGACAACATCAACCTGTTTTTTGTCCGGACGGCTTCCGGCGATATGGTGCCTTTGACGGCTTTGGGGACAACGGAGTATACCACGGGACCGGGAAGTATGCGGCGGTTTAATATGTTTACGACAGCGGTAATCCGGGGGAATGCTGCGCCGGGGTACAGTTCCGGGGAAGCCATGAAGACCATGGAAAATATTGCCCGGAAATACTTGCCGGAAGACATCGGGGTGGAATGGAGCGGGCTCTCTTATCAGGAAAAGAAAGCGGACGGGCAGATGGGACTGATTCTGCTGCTGGTATTTGTATTTGTTTTCCTTTTTCTGGCTGCTTTGTATGAGAGTTGGCTGGTGCCGGTTGCCGTTTTGTTGTCCTTGCCTGTGGCCGCCTTGGGGGCTTATTTGGGGATATGGATTTTCGGACTTGAAAATGATGTGTATTTTCAGATCGGATTGGTGACGTTGATCGGTCTGGCCGCCAAGAATGCAATTCTGATTGTGGAATTTGCGAAAGTGGAGATGGACAGAGGGGTGGGTGCGCTCAAAGCGGCGACGACGGCTGCCAGTCTGCGTTTCCGTCCCATCCTCATGACCTCTTTGGCTTTCATATTGGGTATGTTGCCGTTGGTCATGGCTTCCGGACCGGGGTCCGCCAGCCGGCATTCGATAGGTACTGGTGTCTTTTTCGGCATGTTGGCGGCGATTACAATCGGGATAGTCATGGTACCCTTTTTCTTTTATCTGATTTACCGTATAAAGGAAAAAATGCAGCGTAAGATGAACAGTCTGGCTTTAAGGGAAAAATACGGAGTGAAAATGAAAACCTGGATTGAAAACCAGAAACGGAAAAGAGGAGTGAATTTCTTTTTATGAAAATGTTCGAGTTATGAGAGGAATCTATAAAATAGGGGGTATCGGAATAATTGCGGGTGTACTGTTTGTTTCCTGTAAAGTGGGGAAAGAATATGTCCGTCCCGAGTTGAACCTCCCGGCAGCGATAGAGGCCGGTAATAAGGCGGACACAGTGTCCGTGAGTGAGCTGAAATGGTGGGATTTGTACACGGATACCGTGTTGCAGGGGTTGATACGGGAAGCGTTGGTGTATAATAAAGACATGCAGCTGGCCATCACCCGGATAAAGTCTACGGAGGCTTCCAAACGTATTGCCAAGGCGGATATTTTTCCGAAGGTGGACATGAAAATCAGCGGACAGCGGGATTATGACTATACGCCCGAGAACATCTATGAAACCAAGGGGTTATTGTCGTGGGAAGTGGACCTGTGGGGACGGTTGCGTTGGGGCAGTCAGGCTGCTGTGGCGGAATATCTTCAAACGGTCGAGGGACAGCGGGCGTTGCAAATGACGATCATAGCCCAGGTTGCCCAGGCTTATTATGAGTTGTGTGCGTTGGATGAAGAGTTGAAGATTGTACGCCAGACACTGGCGGCCCGGGAAGAAGGGGTACATTTGGCAAAATTGCGTTATGAAGGGGGGCTGACCTCCGAAACTTCTCTCCGGCAGGCACAGGTGGAGTTGGCGAAGGCTGCTACGTTGGTTCCGGATTTGGAGAGAAAAATTAAATTGCAGGAGAATGACATTTGTTTGTTGACAGGCAGGTATCCGGGGTCCATACGGCGGGGAGAGGGGCTTCGCCGGCAAAAACTGCCCCGTATGCTGCCTGTAGGGCTTCCTTCGGAATTGCTGGAGCGGCGTCCGGACATCCGCGGTGCGGAATATAGACTCAAAGCGGCAACGGCTAAAGCCGGAATGGCCTATACAAATATGTTCCCGAAACTTACCTTGTCGGCGCAATACGGTCTGGAAAGTAATCAGTGGACGGAATTTTTCAAGTCTCCCTTTTTCTTTTTGGGCGGGCAGTTGACCGGACCTCTGTTTAATTTAGGGAAAAACCGGGCGCAGTATAAAGCGGCAAAGGCGGTGGCCGAGGGGGAGGGGTATGCTTATCAGAAAGCGGTGCTGACGGCATTTAAGGAGGTGAACAATGCTCTTGTTTCCTGCCGGAAAATTGAAGAAATACGCCAGGCGCGCATGAATCTGGAAGAGGCTGCGCGTTCTTATCTGGATCTGGCGAATTTGCAGTATATCAACGGAGTAATCGGCTATTTGGATGTGCTGGATGCGCAACGTGGATTTTTTGACGCCCAGATCGGATTGAATAATGCTGTACGCGATGAACTGATCGCCGTAGTCAATCTGTATAAAGTGCTGGGCGGAGGCTGGGAGGCCGATACGCATTATTAATTTTTTTTATGATTGTAGCCATAGGTATCCTTTTGTCGAAAATGTATTTTTGTAAGACAAAAGGAGATGAAAAATGGGTGAACATATTTCTTTTCGGAGGAACGAGGGACTGATTACTGTAAAACCTTACTGGAAGGGGAATCCGGTGGTGAGGGGGCGTTTTGTCAACCGGCAGCACCGGATGAGGCCCGGGATGGGGAATATCTTGAAATGGCGTTTTTCCATGAATCCCCAGCGGAAAGAAAAAAGGCGTGAAAAATGGGATCCCCAGCCGGAGTATCTGCATACGCTGGACCATATCCGGGAAGATTCTTTGGTGTGGTTGGGGCATAACTCTTTTTTCATGCAGTTCGGAGGCAAGCGCCTGATGTTTGATCCCGTGTTCGGCAATATCCCTTTTGTGCGCCGTCGTAGTAAGTTGCCGGTCAATCCCGATATATTCCGGGATATAGATTATCTTTTGCTGAGCCACGACCATTTTGATCATTTGGACAAGCGGAGCATTGTCCGCTTGTATGGCAACAATCCGGGGATGAAGGCGTTCTGCGGGTTGGGTGTCGGGGAGCTGCTCAAAAAGTGGTTTCCGGAAATGTCGGTCATTGAATCCGGCTGGTATCAGCAAATAGAAGACGGGGGACTGAAACTGACCTTTTTGCCTGCCCAGCATTGGAGCAAGCGGTCTGTGCATGATGGCGGACAAAGACTGTGGGGGGCTTTTATGCTCCAGGCAAACGGTATTTCCGTGTATTACAGCGGAGATACGGGCTATTCCAAGCATTTTACCGAGATTCCCGAACTTTTCGGTGCTCCCGATTATGCTTTGTTGGGGATTGGGGCTTATAAGCCCCGCTGGTTTATGCAGCCCAACCACATTTCGCCCTATGATTCGTTAAAAGCCTCTGTGGAGATGAATGCGAAACTGACCATCCCCATGCATTACGGGACTTTCGATTTATCGGATGAACCCTTGAGCGACCCTCCGAGGGTTTTTGAGGAGGAAGCCCGGAAGCACCGTATCCCCGTGATTATTCCCAATTTGGGTGAAGTGGTGAAAATAGAAAAGCAGACCGAGTGATCTTGGCCTTGTTTTTATTTTTCAATAAAAAAATACGGGACGTGAATCCCGTATTATCGTAACATTGTATCAGTAGCTTAACGCGAAGTTTTGGTGCTCTTTTTGGTAGAGTCTTTGCGTTGGTCCTGATTTTCACGTTGCGTTTTTTTGTCAGTACTCTTTCTGGTCTGACTTTTTTCTGAATTTTTACTTGTGCTATTCATGGCATTTAATTTAATAGTTAGTTACTAACCTAAACGTGAAGATGCCGGGGAAGGTTGGATAATAAACTGCAAATTAGTATAATATAGTTTTAATAGTGTTGCTCCGGGAAAACTATTGCGGGGATAATTGTAATTTCCGGATTTTCCGGTAGACGAAAATAAATGCCGGAATAAGAAACAAATCGGCAGCCACCCATGCCATCGGGTCGCCGAAACAAACGGCGAGATAACCGAATGCAGGTACGGCAAACACACTGACCAATGCCCGGGCAATCATCTCCGATACGCCGGAAAGCATGGCTAAGTTTGTAAATCCCACTCCCTGGATGGTGTAACGGAGAATGCAAAGCAGTCCCAAGGCCGGGAAGAAGCAGGCGGCCACGTGTAAGAATAATTCCGTATTTTTCAGGATTTCCGTTTCGGCAGGGTCTACAAATAATAAGGCCAGCAGGCGCGAACTGCTCAGTAAGATAATAAATGTAAGTGCGGTGTAGAGGAGCATGATAAACACACTGGCTTTGATACCTTCCAGGATGCGTCGCGGTTTTCCGGCACCGTAATTCTGGCCGCTGTATGTGGCCATCGCAATGCCCAGGCTTTCCAACGGACAGAGGAAGAACATTTTGATGCGTACGGCAGAGGTAAAAGCGGCGACACAAGCGGTTCCCAAAGCATTGTTGGCACTTTGCAGCATGATGCTGCCGATAGCCGTGATGGAGAACTGAAGTCCCATGGGAAGTCCGATTTTCAGCAGTTTACGTGCCAATGCGCCCTGGAACCTGCGTTCTTCGCCCACCGGTTTCAATATCTGAAAATGCCGGAACATATAGAAGTAACACAGGAGGGCGGATACGCCCTGTGAGATAACGGTGGCGATGCCGGCACCGAAGACGCCCCAGTCGAGAATCAATATGCAAACGAGGTCCAGTAGAACATTGAGGACCGTAGCGAATAGCAGAAACCAGAAAGGGGTTTTGCTGTCGCCCAAAGCCCGGATGATGCTGGAAAGCAGATTGTATAAGAATGTGCAGGGGACACCGATGAATGTGACCAGCAGGTAGGCATACGCCCCGTCGAAAATATTTTCGGGTGTCTGCATGATACGCAATATGTCGGCACAATACAGGCTCGTTACAATAGCGACGGCAACGGATAAAACGAGCGATAGTTTCAGGCTGACAAAGATGTAACGGCGCATCAGGCTGTAATCCCTGGCTCCGAATTTCTGGGCAACGGGGATTCCGAAACCGCAACTGCACCCGTTGCAGAATCCTAAAATGAGAAATATGACGGAACTGCTTGCCCCGACTGCCGCCAGCGAATGGATGCCTAAATATTTCCCTACGATGGCAGCATCCACCAAAGAGTACGTCTGTTGAAGAATATTGCCTAAGAGTAAGGGTAATGTGAAATTCACAAGAAGCGGCAAAGCCCGCCCTGTTGTCATTTCTTTTGAAGTTGTCATACCTTGTGTTTAAAAATCTTCCGGTCCGGAGGGCTTGATTTCTACGGGCAAAATTAAATTTTCTTTCTCTTTGTGCAAAAACAAGCAGGGAAAAAGGCGGGCTTCGTGACAGGAGGCAGGTTGTTGGGTTTTTGCGGGTTATGGCTATCTTTGTCCCGTAGAATGGGTTTCTTATATGAGTTTTGAGAGGATGAAAAAAGGAGTATGTATAGGAGTTGCTTTGTGTCTTTCTTTGTTGGCTTGCAGGAGAGGTGGGGAGACTGGTGACCAGTTGAGGGAACTGGACCGGATTGTTGCCCGTCCGGTGACGTATGAGCAGCAAAAAGAGGAACGGATAGACGTGTTAAAACGGGAAAGACTGCAAGCCGCTACCGTCGGGGAACAGATGGCGGTTACCAACCGTTTGGTGGAAGAGTACAAAGTGTATATGGCGGATTCGGCACTTTTTTATGCTCAGGAGGAGCTGAAACTTGCCAGGAAATCAGGGGATTCGGCACAGATGTTCCGGGTTCGGATGCAACTGGCAGAGGTACGGATTATTACGGGGATGTACCAGGAAGCCTTGAATTTGTTAAATGAACTGGAAGCGCATGTGCTGCCAAAGGAACTGTTGGGAAACTATTACCGTTTGTATAACAGATTGTATGGAGCGATGAGGGATTATGCCGTCGGGAAAGAGTTGCGACAGGAGTATGAGCATTTGGCGAATATGTATCGGGATTCTTTGTTGCGTCTGTATCCTGAAGGAGAGGATACACATATTCTGGTCGGTGCTGAGCAATTGATTTGTTGCGGTAAGTATGGGGAAGCGCTGGATTTGTTGTTACCTTACTACCGGACATTGCATACCGATAGCCGGGAAGTGGGGTATACGGCTTATTCCGTGGCGGATGCTTACCGCCACATGGGAGACCGGGAAAAAGAAAAGGATTATCTGATTGTATCGTCGTTGGCGGATTTAAAAAGCGGGGTCAAAGAGTATATCTCTTTGCGGGAGTTGGCAGTCCTGCTGTATGAAGAAGGGGATATTGTGCGGTCGTATAGCTATATGAAACGGGCGATGGAAGATGCGGCTTTTTGTAATGCCCGTTTAAGGACGGTAGAAGTATCGCAGGTATTGCCTATCATCTACGAAGCGTATCGTTTGCAGACCGAATTGCAACGGCGGCAAATGTTGGTTTCGTTATTATGTATCAGTCTGTTGGCGTTGTTTCTAATCGTATTGGTCCTCTATTTGCGGCGACAGATGAGGCGATTGGCTACGGCACGCCGGGAAGTGGGGCATGCCAACACCCGGTTGAAAGTCCTGAATGATGAATTGCAGGAGCTGAATGCCCGTTTGTCGGATTCTAACAGGTGTCTCCAGGAGACTAACAACCGCCTGGCGGAAGTCAATTATATCAAGGAGGCCTATATCGGTCGTTTTCTGGACCTCTGTTCTGTCTATCTCGGCAAGTTGGATGCTTACCGCCGTTCGTTGAACAAAATGGCTATGGGAGGAAAGACGGACGATTTGTTCCGGGAATTGAAATCCACTCAGTTTGTGGATGAAGAACTGGAAGAGTTTTACCGTAATTTTGACACGGCATTTTTGCATCTGTTCCCCGATTTTGTAGCTGATTTTAATGCTTTGCTGACGGAAGGGGAAGAGGTGGTGCTGAAACCGGGAGAGTTATTAAATACGGAATTGCGAATTTTTGCCTTGATTCGTTTGGGGATCGCGGATAGTAATAAGATTGCGGAATTTTTGCGCTACTCCCTCAAAACCATCTATAATTACCGGACCAAAATGCGCAATAAAGCCAAGGGAATCCGGGATGATTTTGAAAAAGAAGTGATGCGTATCGGTACTTATTGACAGTTGTTGCTGGGTGTTTTTACTCCTTTTTAAGAAAAAGGGTCTGTTTGCAAGTGACACAATTACAGTTGTTTAGGTGTCAAAATCGTGTAATGTTACTCCTTTTTTCAAGGGAGGAAGGAGTACGATTCTTTTCTGTATGTATTTTTGCTGCAACCGGAACGAAAAGTAATGCCGGAGAGTGCAAACGTTGTCGTGGCAAATAAAATTAAACCGATAAATAAATCAATGATGAAAAAATTACAGATCTTATTTGTGTGTTTGCTGGCTGCTTTGGGACTGAAAGCAGTGGAGCTGAAATCCCCGGACGGGAATTTGGTCCTGCAGGCGGAAGTGAAAAACGGACGTCCGGTGTATGCGTTGAATTACAAGCAGAGATCGGTGATAAAACCGAGTTACCTGGGGGTGGAACTGAAAAATGACAAGGACCTGATGAGCGGTTTCAGTGTGGCCGGAGAACAGATTTCCACTTTTGACGAAACCTGGCAGCCGGTGTGGGGAGAGGTGAAAAATATCCGCAACCATTATAATGAATTGGAATTGACGTTAAAGCAGGCAGAGACCGGGCGGACAATGATTATTCGTTTCCGTCTGTTTAATGACGGTCTGGGATTCCGCTATGAGTTTCCGCAGCAGTCGGAGTTGAATTATTTTGTAATTAAGGAAGAACATTCCCAGTTTGCCATGGCGGGTGACCATAAAGCATTCTGGATACCGGGAGATTATGATACACAGGAGTACAGCACCGTGACCTCTAAGCTGTCAGAAATCCGAGGGTTGATGAAAGGGGCTATTACGCCGAATTCTTCCCAGACCCCGTTTTCGCCGACGGGCGTGCAGACCTCTCTGATGATGAAGAGTGACGATGGTTTGTATATCAATATCCACGAGGCCGCTTTGGTGGATTATGCCTGTATGCATTTGAACCTGGATGATAAAAATATGGTGTTTGAATCCTGGCTGACGCCGGATGCCATTGGGGACAAGGGTTATATGCAGGCTCCTTGCCGTTCGCCGTGGAGAACTGTTATGGTCAGTGATGATGCCCGGGAGATATTGGCGTCTAAATTGATATTGAATTTGAATGAACCGTGTGCCTACGAGGATGTATCGTGGATTAAGCCAGTGAAATATGTGGGCGTTTGGTGGGAGATGATTACGGGGAAGAGTTCTTGGGCTTATACCGACCTGCCTGCCGTGAAGTTGGGAGAGACGGATTATTCCAAAGCGGTACCGAACGGGAAACATGCTGCGAATACGGCACATGTGAAGAAATACATCGACTTCGCAGCCAAGCATGGTTTCGACCAGGTATTGGTGGAAGGCTGGAATGAAGGTTGGGAAGACTGGGCAGGGAAAACGAAAGATTATGTGTTTGATTTCGTTACCCCTTATCCCGATTTCGATGTGCAGGAGCTGCGCCGCTATGCCGAATCCAAAGGCGTGAAACTGATGATGCACCACGAAACCTCTTCCTCTGTACGTAATTATGAACGGCACATGGAAAAAGCCTACCAGTTTATGGTAGACAACGGATATAATGCCGTGAAGAGCGGATATGTGGGAAATATTATTCCGCGAGGAGAGTACCATTACGGACAGTGGTTGGTAAATCACTATTTGTATGCCGTGAAAAAGGCAGCCGAATATAAGATTATGGTGAATGCCCACGAGGCGGTACGCCCTACAGGACTGTGCCGTACGTATCCCAACCTGATAGGCAATGAATCGGCACGGGGTACGGAATACGAGGCTTTCGGAGGAAGTAATCCCGACCACACGACTATTTTGCCGTTTACCCGCCTGATGGGAGGACCGATGGATTACACTCCGGGTATTTTTGAAACAAAAGTGAGCAAAGCCAATCCGGACAATCATTCTTTTGTCCACTCTACCCTGGCACGGCAGCTGGCGTTGTATGTGACGATGTACAGTCCCTTGCAGATGGCGGCAGACATGATTGAAAATTATGAGCCTCACATGGATGCATTCCAGTTTATCAAAGATGTGGCGGTGGACTGGGACGACAGCCGTTATCTGGAAGCAGAACCGGGTGATTATATCACTGTGGCAAGAAAAGCCAAGGGAACGGAAAATTGGTTTGTGGGCTGTACGGCTGATGAGAACGGACATGTTTCAGATTTGTCATTCAATTTTCTGGAACCGGGGAAAAAGTATGTTGCCACTGTGTACATGGACGCCAAAGACGCCCATTATGAACACAATCCACAGGCTTATGTGATTCGTAAAGGGATTTTGACCAGCACTTCGAAGTTGAAGCTGAAAGCGGCTCCCGGTGGCGGTTATGCTATAAGTATTATGGAAGTGACCGACCCGCAGGTGTTGAAAGGATTGAAAAAGCTATAAGCTGAAAATCAAGCTATAAAAGCTGTCCGGTGCTATCGGGCAGCTTTTTTTGTGCCGGAAGGTTGGATAGAAAGTCCGCTGTGGAATGAGTCTGGTAAAAAATAGAGTATTAATTTGTTTTTTAGATATGTTTGCTATATTTCGCTATCATTTTGCTTTCCATAACAGTAAAATGTAAAACGGCTTTTTTATTACTCACATTTTAATTGTAGAATTATGATTTATAGCATTGGACACAGTCAAAAGAAAAATCGCTTCGAGGTGGAGTGCCTCGGTCAAACGGCTTTTTTGGAGTATATAGTTGCAGAGGGGGTGATGGAAATACGTCACACGATAGTTCCTGCGGAATTAGAGGGACAGGGGATAGGCTCGGCGTTGGTGAAACAGGCACTGGAGTATGCCCGGGACAATCATCTTAATGTCACGGCCTCCTGTGATTTTGCGGAAAATTATATCCTTCGGCATAAAGAATATGGAGATCTTTTGTTGTCGTAGGAAAATCTTTTTGGCGGCGGAATGCGTAAATTGTTGAAAATGATGAAAACAGTCCTATGGAAGAATTGACACTGACAACACCTTCTATTTTATTTTCAGCCATTTCATTGATTATGCTGGCTTATACCAACCGCTTTCTTGCCTATGCAACAGTGATCCGTAGTTTGAAGATTGAACACGAAAGCAACCCGACTGCCGTGACGGCACGGCAAATTGAAAACATCAGGAAACGGTTATATATCACTCGTTCTATGCAGTTGTTCGGGGTATTGAGCCTTTTACTTTGTGTGGTGTGTACTTTTTTTATATATGTCGGTTGGCAACTGACAGCAGTCTATATGTTTGCCATCTCCTTGCTGTTGTTGGTTATCTCTCTGGCATTGTCCGTGAAAGAGTTGCTGATTTCGGTAAAAGCTCTTGAGTACCATTTGGACCGTGTGAAAAACGAGACATGATAACGCCTAAAGTGGACGGTTGGCATACAGATTGTCAAAGTTGACCGGGCATTTCGTCTCGTCATCTGTTTCACTGCAAAGAGCAGTGCCTGTTTCCACATCTTTTTGCGCTCCCTCGCTGTCCCCTTTTAATCTCTTCGCTTCTGCGCGGGCGAGGTACGCTTTTCCAAAGTCCGGTTTGATTTCCAGTGCTTCGTCAAAGTATTGTATGGCTTCATCAATCCGTTGGTTTTCCATCAGGAGGCGTCCGCTTTCAAGATAGGCCTGTTCATGAAAAGGATTGAGGGATGTGACGGTGGCATAGTCCTGGAGGGCGGCTTCATAATTCCGGAAATGCTCCTGGATTTTTGCCCGTTGCATATAAGCGGTTTCTTCCTCGGGAGCGAGTTCAATGGCCCGGTTGATGTCGTCGAGGGCATTGTCATATCGTTCCAATTTGTGGTAAGCCGCTGCCCGTAGTAAGAAAATGTCCATGACGTCGTTTTTCAGTTCGGCGGCCTGTGTCAGGTTGTTAATGGCGTTTGCGGTATCGCCAAGTTTGTTTTGGGCATTTGCCAAAAGCAGAAATGCCCGGTAATCCGGAGTGTGTTGTAACACGTATTGGCAATCTTCGATGGCGTTTTCGGACTGCTCCTCCTGGAGGTAAAGCTGTGCCCGCTTGAGAAAGGTATCGGTGTCTTCAGGAACTAAAATTGCCAGTCGGTTATAAGCTTCAATGGCATCTTTGTTTTCTCCTTGTTGTATATGGGCAAGTGCCAGATATTCCAATGTTTCTGCTTCTTCCTTGAGATTCAATGCCTCATTGAAACAGCGGATGGCATATCCGACCTTTCTTATTTTCAGTGCTTTGATTCCGTCGTATTTGAGAACATCAAATTTCCGCTCTTTTTCCTTCTCTTCTGGCTTCTCACCGGCATCTGTACCGCCCCCGAAAAGCGATTTAAAAAAACTGCCCATACTTCTCTGTTTAAAAGAACAAAATAACAAAATCCTTTCCTCAAAAACAAGACACAAAGGGACGGGGCTTTTGTATCATATTAAAAAGAAAAGCAGTTACATGATGCAACCGCTTCCCTTTTTAATTACTTTATTGTAGATGCATTTTATAAATCCAAGACGCTGAATTTATTTTCATCAATAAAATAAAGTTGATTGTTATTGTGGAAAAAACGGTAAAACCGACCCTATGGGACATCATTCTTACAATTACTTGTATTGTGTATAGAGACTGCCTAAATTTACTTGTTAGACAGCCTCTTTTTGTATGGTTTCAATTGTTTTATTATAATAAAGGATTTCTCTTTTATGTTGTTTTTATTGTCATTTCCATAGCAATTAGACTTGTATTAAGTGAGATGAAAGATTGGGAATATATTTAGACAAGGGGGATTTACAGATGGAAGAAGCTTTAAATAGGATAAATAAAGTTGTTTTGTTGATGTAACTATGTCCTTTATTTTTGAATATCTATTTTATAATAAATCCACATTGTCTTGTGTGTAAGACAAAAATGACTTATATTTGTCTTATTGGTAGGACAAATATAGGTATATGGACAAAAATATTTTAAAGTCAGTCATTACAGATAATCAGGTAGAGGTTCCGAAATATCAGGTAATACCGAGGAATTTCACTTTTGAGGAGTTTGGGAATTATGTTTTTGTGGGTATTCGGAGGGCTGGAAAATCTTTCTTGCTTTATCAGCGAATGCAACAATTACTGGCGCAGGGAATTCATTGGGATGAGATGCTTTATATTAATTTTGAAGATGAGCGTCTTGTCGGCATGTGTTTGGAAGATTTGAATTTGCTTTTGGAAGTACATTTGGAAATGTATGGAAAGAAGCCCATCCTTTTTTTGGATGAAATTCAAAATGTTGCAGGTTGGGAGAAATTCGCTCGTCGTTTGGCTGACACCAAACACCGGATTTATATTACCGGAAGTAACGCTAAAATGTTGAGTCAGGACATACAAACTACTTTAGGCGGACGTTATATTCCGATTCATGTTTACCCGTATAGTTTTAAGGAGTTCCTGAATGCAAATCATATCAGGGTGGATGATCGTTCTTTGTTTGCGACTGAAACCAGAGCGGAGATATTGAGAAAATTCAATGATTATTTTTACTATGGCGGATTTCCTGAAGGAGCAGAATTTTCAGCCAAGCGTGATTATCTGACCAGTGTTTATCAAAAGATCTATTTAGGGGATATTGCAGCCCGCCATTCGGTGGAAAATACTTTTGCGTTGCGTGTGTTGTTTAAAAAGTTGGCTGAAAGTGTAAAGCAACCTATGTCATTTACTCGGGTTGCTAATATCGTTTCCTCGACAGGGGTAAAAGTCGGTAAAACAACTATCATCAATTATATTGAATATGCGAAAGATGCTTGGTTGATTTCTTCCATCCAAAACATAGCGGGTAAGCTTGTTGACAAAGAAACTAATCCTAAGTATTATTTTACAGATAACGGGATTCTGAATCTTTTTTTACTTGACGGAGAAACTTCATTGCTGGAAAATCTCGTTGCCATCAATTTGTTACGTAAATATGGACGAAATGATGCCGTGTTTTTTTATAACCAGGCAGTTGAAGTGGATTTTTATATTCCGGATGAAGCGGTAGCTATTCAAGTTTGCTATAATCTTGATAATAGTGATGGTACTTTTGACCGGGAAATAAGTGCTTTATTGAAGCTATCGAATGTGTTGGAATGTAAAAAATTAATGGTGATCACGCGTGATTCCGAACAAGTACTAGAGATAGACCATAAAGTCATCGAGATTATTCCAGTTTGGAAGTGGCTCTTGAATTTATGAAATGGTATATTATTCATTTCACTCATTATTTATTCTTAAAGCAGGTGGAGAAGTCAAGAATTTTTTTTGATTTTTGTTATTATCAAAATAATAATCAACACCATGAAACTACCCGACCTTTCCTCCGCCATCTCCCAAACCCATATCGCATTGCAATCCAATGCCATCAAAGCCATCAACCGCAACCTCACCCTCCGCAACTGGCTCATCGGATTCTACATCGTCGAATTTGAGCAAAAAGGGGAGGACCGGGCCCAATAAGGCACCAACCTCCTCAAAACACTCGAAAAACAAATAAACACCCGCGGGCTTACCGAAACCCTTTTCAAATTATCCCGTCAATTCTATATCACCTATCCACAAATAAAGGATATTATTACAGATCAACTAAACGCCATTTCTGCGACACTCTCGCAGGATTCTGTCATTTCATCAATTCGTGCGACACTGTCACACAAATTACAACCCCTTTCTCCAATTTGTCCGACACTGTCGGACGAATTACAAAGCGTTGATAACCAAACGTTCATATTCCCGCCGGAAAAATTGATCGCTCACCTTTCTTTCTCCCATATAGCGGAACTTCTGCCCATCGTCGATCCCCTCAAACGCCTTTTTTACGAAACAGAAACCATCAAATGCAACTGGAGCGTCCGCGAACTCCGCCGCCAAATCGCCACCCAGCTTTACGAACGTTGCAGCATGAGCCTCAACCCCTCAAAACTCATTGCCGCGGTTCAAAACAACAACCCTCAGCCTGCCGACATCATAAAACATCCCTTTACCTTTGAATTTCTCGGACTAAAAGCAAAAGACACCGTCGAAGAAACCGACCTTGAACAGGCACTCATTGACCACTTACAGGAATTCCTCCTCGAACTCGGCTATGGCTTCTGTTTTGAGGCCCGCCAGAAACGCATCATCATTGACGACCGCTACTACTTTGCCGACCTCGTCTTCTACCACCGCATCCTCCATTGCCACATCATCATAGAACTCAAAAACGACGAATTCCGCCACGAACACCTCGGCCAGCTCAACGCCTACGTCTCCTACTACCGCGACACCCAGATGGCCCCCGGCGACAACCCGCCCATCGGCATCCTCCTTTGCACAGGTGCCGGTCCTAAAATGGTCGAATACGCAACCGCCAGCCTCGACACCCAACTCTTTGTCTCCAAATACCTCATAGAACTGCCCCAGCCCCAACAACTCGCCGAATTCATACAGCGCGAAATAAAAACACTCAAAAAATAAATGGTTCACAATGGGCTCACAAAATCATAAGTCAATTACATGCTTATATGTATGTATACTTCTATATATTTGATTGTAAGTGATTTGTAAAAATATATTTTTTCACCAATGGGCTCATAATTGGCTCACAAAGGGTTCACACAACGAAGGCTGTCCGAAAGGGCAGCCTTCCATCTGATAACGTTCATACCTAATCAATAAACATCATCCCACCTTACTCCGCACCCTCCGGATCAGCAACAACCCCTCCATCACCGTCACACTCACATACGAATCCTCCACAATCCCGGCTTCCCTCATCCACTTCCCCTTCAACCGTAAAAAAGGAACCTCCTTTCTTCCTTCCTCAAACAAACCTTGCACCTTCAGATAATGCACCTCCGGCGTCTCCGTCTTAATCTCCACAGCCACCTCGGCCGCTGTCGGGCTGATCACCTTCCTCAATACATTTCTCCTTTCCGGCATTTCTGCCCTGTTTTTCCTTACATCAACCTTTGCCATAACTTCTCATATTTTACAGGTAAACAACTAAACCATCGCATTCTTGGCCCTTATCCTCATAATTTCCTCCAGCTTGCTGCTAATCTGCTCATAATAATACAGCTTCTCCGAAATCAACCGGCTGAACGACCCGATTTTTGCCGCCATTACCATCCATTTTCCCATAGCCCATCCAACCCGCTCCTTCTCCTCCCGGCTGCATCCGCCATACATAATGTAATAATTGCAGGCCCTTTGAATCTCTGCCAGCCCGTCTGTCCACGAACAATCCAGCGTCCGGAACAACGTCTCCATCATTCCCGCCTCATCCTGCATAAAATCCAGCGCATCCCTGTAATGTGAATAACCCTTCTTGCTCGTCAAAGCATACTTTCCGGCCATCTTAAACAGCCTCATCAACCGCCTCTGACCTCGCGTCAGCCGTTGCGGTCCATTGTTTTTCTCCGGTGTAAAATCAACGGTACTCATAATTTTTGATATTTGGAGTGAGGGCGGAAATAAAAAGACGGTTCCGCCTTTCCCGTTGCATGTCACCTCAGAGAAGCCGGAGGCACATTAATGCTCCCCACGGGGGTACGGAACCGTGTATCGAGTTAGCGGACATAAAAAATCCCGCTACTGAAATTGAAGCAGGTTCACTGCTTCTCTGATTAATGACATGCACCTCAAAGATACAACTTTATTTCATCTCACCAAACCTTTAAAGACAAAAATTCACATCTTCCTCCTCTCAAAGGCAAAAGCTCCTTCTTACTTCCCCTTCTTTCGTATCTATCTGTTTGCATCTTTACATCCTTATCTGTTTTTCTTCTCTTTTTATATTTATCTTTATCTTTATCACATTATTTTAAGACAGTAGTATATGAACCCCAATATCGAATACGAAAAATTTACCCGGGAAGTCTATCAAAAATTACTTGATGCTGATGTAGTCAAAACGACAGAAGTTAAACATAACGTCAAGCTGACTGGCAAATCAGGACAAAAACACCAGATAGATGTTTATTGGGAATATGAAATAGAAGGAGTCAGGCGCAAAGTCGCCATAGAATGCAAAAACTACAACAAGGCGGTTTCTCTTGGAAAGGTTCGGGATTTTTATGGTGTTTTAATCGATTTAAACAATGTTGCCGGCATCATGGTAACGAAAATAGGTTATCAGGAAGGTGCAAAAAAATACGCCTCTCATTATGATATTAACCTGATGGAACTAAGGGCACCCAATAAAGGAGAAGGAATCATTGGAGAAACAACATTAAATATCGACGCAAAAATCCGCCATTGCTTGTTTTTAGTGGATGAAGAATGGGCAAAAGCTAAAAATCTGAATTTTCAGCAATACAAAGAAAACCTTGATTTCATGAGTAACTTTGATTGGCCGCCCAGGCGCACCCCCATCCGATGGAGCGAAGCGACACATATTCCGTTAGGAACCAAAGACAGGAAAATCCGCGACGGGAAAGGACAGACAATTACAACCCTTGATGAATTAGACAGGAAACTGCCGGAAAAATTTGAAAAAGAATCCGACTTCACATTCAACTTTCTGGATGCCTATATAGATACCACCTATTGGGGACCGGTAAAAATAAAAGAAATAAAATACACCCATGAAATAAAAAAACAGACAACAGTCATATCCATTGATGCACACGAATTTATAAAAGCAATACTAAAAGATGCGGAAAGCGGCAAAATCAAACTCATCGTCATGAAAGAATAAAAAAACGAATCATAAGACACAAACGGACAGCGAAATGACGTCTTTTTTCTGTCAAACCTGTAACACAAAAACGGTTCCGTCCTTCCCGTTGACTGACACCACAAAGGCCGGGGCACATTAATGCTTCCCACGGGGTACGGAACCGTATACTACACTGGCAGACCTGAAATGTCCTCCCTGGCTAACAAAGCAATTCTTCCGCCTACATAACAAATTCCTCCCTCTGAATATACAACTTTATTCCATCTCACCAAACCCTTAAAGACAAAAAATTGTAATACAAAAAACACCTCATATTTTCTGACAAAGAAACACCCTCTTACAGAAAAGAATGAATAAATGATTGTCTCTTTGAGGTTTATTTTGTTCATTTGTAGAGACCAAACCAAAAAAGCATGGCACAAAAAACATTTAATATATATTGCGACGAAAGCACACATTTGAAAAACGACCATCATCCTTACATGCTATTAGGCTACGTCAGTATTGCTTATCCTCAGATAAAAATGGCAAAAGAGCAAATAAAACTGATAAAAACTAAATACCATTTCCGGGGAGAGCTAAAATGGACGAACGTACACGATAAAACCTACCCGATGTATAATGAAATCTTGGAATATTTTTTAATGACAGACTTAAATTTTCGTGCAGTCATCATAGATAAAAGTCAGATTGACGAAACGCGTCCGGAATACACATTCAATGACTTCTATTTCAGGATGTACTTCCAATTATTACATCAACTGACTGATTTAGAAAACAATTACAATGTCTATTTTGATATAAAAGACACTTGCAGTCATAAAAAACTGCACAAATTGAAAGATATTTTGCATTGGAATACCTCAATCAGAAATTTTCAGTTCATACGTTCACATGAAAGTTGTTTTTTGCAAATTGCAGACATTTTAATGGGGGCGATAAACTATAAATTGCGTATAGAAAAAGGCGATATTAAAGGCAAAGTTATAGCAAAAAGAAAACTTGTAGAGAAAATACAGTCCCACACAAATATTTCCTTAGCCCGGACCACTCCCTTATCCCACAAGAAATTTAATCTGTTTTTCATTTCACTCAAATAAACTATTCCTATGACCTTTAATTTGACTAAAAAATATCCGGCTCTTTTGGAACTAAATCATTTGAGTGATACCGACAGGATAAACTCTTTAAAAAGAATTTTTAATCGTGATATTGCTGATAACCCGGATTTCTCTTTTAGGGGGAAAAAAATTTACCCGGTAAAATCAGAAGGAATGATTGATATGGAGAGGGAATTCAAACATTTAACCTGTAAACAAATTATCGAAGAGAGCGAAGGGAAAAAATACCCTAAACGGGTTTACGATCCTTTTCGTTCAGAAAGATTACATTGGATAAAAAACCATATAGAAGAAAAAGTCAGTGACAGTATATTTGAAATATTCTCTACAATAGAACGGGACCCCAAAAAACACAAAGATATATACAGGACTTATATTTATAATATCACCCGGAAATACGTAATAGTTTTAGAGCCGCAACTCAGGAATAGTCAGGCCTATTACTTACTATCGGCCTATTATCTGAATGAAACTTACGGAGAAAAACAGATGAAACAAAAATTAAGCAACAGATTAAAGGTAGTATATTAAAAACGCAAGGCTCAGATTTATATCATGATAAACCGAGCCTCGAAACTCCTTCTATTTATAGATGAGCATTACAAAATTACGAATAAAAAAAATTCTGTCCAAATAACTGTATCTTCTTGTTTCAAATTTAACTTTCAGGAACCCACCGGGCTTTTGCGTCCCGATTTTAATTATACCGGATTCGGTACAATTAAAAACGCCGCCCGGAGCAACAATTTTGTACTATCGGTGAAACCATGAATTAAACAAACCAATTCTTCCGCCTTCATAACAAATTCCTCCCTCTGAATATACAACTT
>Ga0183011_10299_pt1 | contig 33981 bp, 40 predicted proteins | sample NAcewD2O_March_FD_122322 | JGI IMG/M metagenome (GOLD analysis project Ga0183011, IMG submission 122322) | Mouse cecal microbial communities from Vienna, Austria - N-Acetylneuraminic amended D2O_March | ecosystem: Host-associated > Mammals > Digestive system > Large intestine > Cecum | place... | reverse complement strand
AGATGCTCACACACAAGAACGTGACCACAACACAGATTTATGCGGATCTCGTCAGTTCAAAGAAACGCGAGACCGTAGGCCGGATCAAACTTAAATAGTGCTCAATTATGTACCCTATTTGGAAAGGACGCTCATTTTGGGTGTCCTTTCGCTGTTAAATAATGTCAATAGTATCGTTTATATAATCTGTAATATGTCCGTCTAACGGTAATTCGCGGACAATATCATATTTGAAAAGTTTATTGGCTTTCCTCGGACGGACATTAGCGGACAATATATTTTGATACACTTGTTAATGTATTGGAACATCGGTTTATAAGGTGATTTTTATACGTTATAATAGAAAGAAAATGATGAACTTTGTATCACCAAAAACCACCAATGATTATGAAAAGTCTCAACATATCACCATTGATTAAGGCCGGATTCACCACTGTTTCAATCATTGCGCTTTGGCTTGGAATCAATGAGTATTCCGAAGTCAAAACCTTGACACACGACAGTACTCTCGCCGTAATGCGAATGTTCTTTATGGTGGTGCTGGTATATGGTGTTTCATATATTTCTTTTCTTGGAGGCTCATACCTGATACCAAAGATTACAATCAAATTGTCTTCTCAACCAAAAGCTGGTGTCAAAATCGGAAGTTCCCGGGAGACATATGATGAGATGTGCACCCTTGAGACAAAGAGAAATGAAGAAGCTCATGACTGGCTCATGAAATCCTTGTCCGACTATACGACCTTTACATTCAGCAAGAAACTGCCGGCTGAGCAGATAGATATCATCGTTGAGAACATTCAACTTTTGTCACAGGGCAAAGATGCGGCCTGTAGCATAACGCATAAAATGGCCGGCGTGACATCCAATGACCTGTACCACTTCGGATGGAATGTAGGCAAGCGACTGAAAAGGACTAACATCCAGATAGCATGGTTTCTGAAAGACACATTTAAGACCATGCTTGATGATGTGTCGGTTGATACCGTACAGACCAAACTCGCCAATAAGGAAGGCAACTTCACACTGAAGCTCATACCTCTTGACCAGGAGCTTATACCTCATGTATTCCCTGCAGTCGTATAACCCATTGAACCGTTAAATACAACCTGTTATGGATAACATACCCTCATTTGAAGAAATTCCGCAGCGTATCGCCACGCTTTCAGATCAGATATCCCGGCTTACACAGGATATGGGCAGTCTGTCGCAGCAGATAAACGCCAAGAAGCTCCCGGCTGAACCTGAATCGTTTATAGGTATAGACGAGGCCTGCAAACTGGTGCATCTTGCCAAACCTACCATATATAAGATGGCCAGAAAAGGACTCATACCTTACTATAAGCCATCCAAGGAACTGCTTTTCCGCCGCACGGAGCTGATAAAATGGGTTGAGGAAAGTCATCGCGACGGCAAACTATCCATCGAGGAAATTGCCAAGGCTATGACTGTTGGCAACAGGCGAAAGCCAAAACGATGGGATTGAACATCCGTGTACGCCCTCTTATACGAACCGACCTCAATGGGGTCGGTTTTCTTTTGCCTTTGTATTTGCACACCCATTTGACTCCGCAATCCGTTCCACATTTGGCTACGCATCCGCTTCCGCATTTGGGTCAACATTTGTAACGGCATCACACTCTACATTTGTATAAACATCGCTCACCGCATAGGGTATCCCGTCGATACCCTTATTTGAATATGCCAACCATAGTCCGTTTCTCATTGGATTCCGGTTGGGTACGGTTCCTCTTTTCGGAGTTGCAATTGATAGCTTGGAGGTACGCCGCTTCTCCATCAATGGCAGCTCCTTCCTATTGTAGCCAATGGTGGCTCACCATACATTTAGGTCAACCCGGCCAAGGTAACTCTGCACCAAGCTTCGATATGAGAGCCAATGATTTTTCGGTTAGGTCCTTCCACGGGTTTACCCAGCAGAATCGGAACTATGCGATGTAGGCTAATCAAGGCTATTGTTGATTTGGCTGATACCGGGAGTTTCATTGCATCTTTTCCACATGTTTTTCCGAGCGAAGGAGACCAATCATTTTACTGCGCAAAGGTTGTATGCCGCGACATCGAGATGTCCTGTGGCCGCTACTGTCGGTCACTCCGCCAATGAACGCACGAAAAATCTTCCTTGCCATAGTATCCCTACGCTCAATTATGACAAGAGTATTGTTTCGCACAACCCTTGGCAGCCACTGAAGCCGCACACCCTGAAATGCACATAAAATTAATTAACTCACTTCTAAAAAACATCAAAATGAAAAAGATCGAAAACACCTTCAGCATCAGCGGATATATCGCAAACGACGCCCAGATTCGCAACTTCGACACCGCATCGGTTGCCCGCTTCGCACTCTCCGTAAGCCGTCCAGAAAAGAACGCCGTCGGCGAGACCGTCTACAAGTCAGCACTCATGAACTTCGAGGCATGGCGCAAGAACGAGAACCTTGACAGCTTCGACCGACTGAAAAAAGGTGAGCATATCACCGTTGAGGGCTACTTCAAACCGGAAGAATGGACTGCCACTGACGGTACCAAGAAGCAGCGCGTAATCCTCGTTGCCACCAAGTTCCACCGCACTCCCGAGGTGGAGGAAACTCCAGAGGCTCCAGCCAAGAAGTCTCCAAAAAGGTCAAAGAAGAAAGCCGCATAAGGCTTCATCCTCTCAAAGAGAGCGACCCACGGGTCGCTTTTCTTTTGCTCGCATGTAGTGCCTCCGTTTATATCAGATTTATTTCTTCCGTTTTAATGCTTTGCCCCGTCCCGGATGCCCACGCGGATTATTTTGCCAGAGAGACCCGGCAGGCAAGGCTGCGCTTTGTCAGCCAAGTCACTCTCCCCAAAAAGAGAGCCGGACAAATCCTCACCGACACGCTCGCCGGAGGTCATAGATTCCCGTGCGGTCATTTATGACTTCCCACTCCCTTTTGCCGAGAAGGAATTGTCATCTGATGGCTCTTCGTAATCCGCACTGAAGCATCCTCCCACCCATATCCAATTCTATTGCCTATATGCGCCCCTTATAATCTCGATTACATGCTTTCCGGTCAGACTCTTGTAAAATTCTATCATTCTCTTATATGTAGTCCGTCGGAAACGGATATCACCTCATTGTAAATGCCACCCGACCCGGATGCCCACGCGGATTATTTTGCCCGAGAGACCCGGCAGGCAAGGCTACGCTTTGTCAGCCAAGTCACTCTCCCCAAAAAGAGAGCCGGACAAATCCTCACCGACACGCTCGCCGGAGGTCATAGATTCCCGTGTGGTCATTTATGACTTCCCACTCCCTTTTGCCGGGAAGGAATTGTCTCCCGATGGCTCTCCGGTAATCCGCACTGAAGTATCCTCCCACCCTTAAGTGCCTTTTTACCACCGTCAGGGCTGCGGATAACCTTTGTATGCCGGCTATCTCCGATGTCATGTGGCGGCGCACCGTTTTTCACAGGCAAAGTTGGGAGCCGCAGGACAAACGCCAAGCCACGCTCCGCTCTGCGGGCTTGTCTCATTGCCCATTATGGCAACTCCCTCCGACAAGCCGTGAAAATCGGACTGCTCCACCCCTAAGACACATCAATGTGAGGGAAAAAAACAGTCACGAAATTCTGAATACATGATTTCAAACGGTTAAATAAATGGCTTACGACAAAATCAAGGCTCTTGCGGACAATGTGGCCGCAATCGAGACAGCAATGTCGCTCCACAACAGGAACGAGCGACCCACGGAAAATGAAAAATCGGTGCTTGCGTCATACACAGGCTTCGGAGGAATAAAGGATGTTCTCGGCATTGGAATGGCACAGCCGCAGTCCGATGATGTATCGGAACTGACCGCCAAACTCACATCCCTTATTGACGGTTATCCCGGTTTTTCCGACGAGAGGATGCGAGCGAACGCAATAAGCGGGATAAAGGCTTCAGTCCTCACCGCTTTCTATACCCCGAAATTCATTGTCAATGCCGTTGCAGCGGAGATACAAGGTCTGTTCATCAGAAACGGTCTCACAATGCGCTCTTTCCTTGAGCCGAGCGCAGGCATAGGCGGATTTCTGCCGGTCGCAATGGAAAACACCGCCTCATACGCATTTGAGAAAGATGCGGTCACAGGACTTGTGCTCAAGGCACTGCATGATGATGTCTCCGTGACCGTGGACGGTTACGAGACCATCTGCTGCCAGGATTTGCCCCACAAGTCGTTTGATGTGATTGCATCAAACATCCCATTCGGTAATTTCAGCGTGTTCGACGCAGACCTTTGGAAACGAGGGGGCATCCACGACAAGGCCACCAAGACCATACACAACTACTTCTTCGTAAAGTCAATGGAACTGTTAAACGAGGGAGGACTGCTTGTGTTCATCACATCACGAGGTGTCGCAGACACGCCCGGCAACAAGTTCGTGCGCGAGTATCTTGTGAGCCATGCCGACCTTATCACGGCACAACGGCTCCCCGACAATCTTTTCATGCAGACAGGGGGCATAGAGGTAGGAAGCGACCTCCTTGTATTCCAGAAGCACACAGGGAAAGTGTCGCAGTCGCACCGCGAGAAGCTTTTTCTACAGTCCATAAGGGAGAATGTCGGGAACGGCGAACAGACCGAGCCTATGAACAGGCTTTTCACCCTGCCCAACACCACGCTCTCGACAAACAGCACGGTAGCGAAAAACCAGTTCGGGAAGTATGTGCGCAAATATCGCTGGGGCAACGGCAACGACACCCTACGGCAATATCTGTCTGCAATACTAAAGGCTGATTTATCACGGTATTTCAGCAAGAGCCTTTTCACGGAGGGAAAATCCGACATTCAAATGCCGCTGTCGCTTTTCGGTGCGGAGACCATGAGCCGCGCCGAGAAAGGGAGACGGCCTTACACCGGAGACATGGCCGTTTGGCTCAAGGACGGTGCGCTTGTGTCTTTCGAGGGGCAGATCGGAACTATCAGAATACGCAAGTCAAGGCACTATGACGAGACGGCCATAGACTTTGACCCCATGCCGGAGGACGGAGTTAACAATGACCGTGCAAAGGACTACATACCCTTGAGAGAGACCTATTTTGAACTTTCCAACATGGAAATGGAGGGAAAGATTGAGCAGCCGCAGTTAAAGGAACGGCTCAACAGACTGTATGACAGTTTTGTTTCCAAATGGGGATATTTCCATGACAACGACAACAGGGAGTTTTTCGCACTTGACTCCCTCGGCATAGAGGTGTTCACCATCGAAACCCTCAACGGCACAGAGTTCACAAAGGCTGACATAATGCGTGAGCCTGTCGCTTTCAAGATAGTTGACAATGACATTGTGCTGTCGCCGGAAGAAGCCCTCGCAAGCAGTCTGAATTTCTACGGCAGCGTGAATCTGGATTACATTCTTGACTCCACACGGCAGAGCGTCGATGATATTTTGGACAATCTCAAAGGACGCATTTTCTACAATCCCATCACGCAGAGCTGGGAAGCGAAAGATACGTTCATAGCAGGCAATGTCATCGAGAAGCACAAGACGATAATATCCTGCATCGACAATCTTGACGATGACAAAAAACGGTTTGCCGCCCAATCCGCTGACGCTCTGGAGAGTGCCATTCCCGAACAGATACCATACGAGGAACTTGACATAAACATGGGCGAGCGTTGGATTGACACACGGTTGTATTCCATGTTCGCATCCGAACTTTTCGGGACTGAGACGGAGGTCGCCTATCTTGACGTAAACGACACCTACATAGTGACGCTGCACGGCTATTCCCCTGTGGCATACAACACATATTCCGTCCGCAGCCATAACGGAGAGTCGCTGTTCACACACGCCCTGCACGACACCGTGCCGGAAATAACGAAAGAGATTGTCAACGCAGCCGGAGAGAAGAGGCGTGTGCCGGACGAGGAAGCGATACAGGAAGCCGGAGCCAAGATACAGGAGATAAGGGCATTGTTCAATGACTGGCTCGACCGTCAGCCGCTCGTAGTCCGTGACGGACTTGTGGCGACCTACAACGAGCGTTTCAACTGCTATGTCAGACCCTCATACGACGGTTCCTGCCAGACATTCCCCGGCCTGTCGTTCAACAATTTCAGCTATCAGTCGCTCTATCCCTCGCAGATGGATGCGATACAGATGATAAAACAGAACGGAGGGGGCATCTGCTGGCACTCCGTAGGCACGGGCAAGACCATGATAATGTGCGTCGCGGCATACGAGATGAAGCGTCTCGGACTGTGCGACAAGCCTATGATAATAGGATTAAAGGCGAATGTGCATGAGATAGCCGACACTTTCCGAAAGGCCTATCCATCTGCAAGACTGCTGTATCCGGGCAAGGAGGATTTCACACCTGCCAACCGCAGGGAGATTTTCTCGAAAATCAAGAACAACAACTGGGACTGCATCATACTGACACACGACCAGTTTCTGAAAATACCGCAGTCGGAGGAAAGCATGATCGAGATTTTTTCGGAAGAACTCGCCGATGTGGAGCGAAGCCTTGTGTTCCTTGAACAATCGGACATGCGTTACCGCACATCAAAAGAGCAGAAAGGACTCGAGGAACGCATGGAGAACCTTAATGCCAAACTATCAAGGCTGCGCTGTCAGCTTGAGGAAAGAAAGGATGATGCCGTTGATTTCCGAACAATGGGGATAGACCATATCTTCGTGGACGAGTTCCATGCCTCTTTCAAAAATCTAATGTTCCAGACGCGCCACACAAGGGTTGCGGGCATAGGCAACAACAAAGGCTCTCAAAGGTCTATGAACCTGCTTTTTGCAATCAGGGATATTCAGAAACGCACAGGACGGGACCTCGGAGCCACATTCCTGTCCGGAACTATGGTCGTAAACGCCTTGACCGAGCTTTATGTCATATTCAAGTATCTGCGTCCTAATGAGCTGAGGAAGCAACATATCTCATGCTTTGACGCATGGGCGGCAATCTACACAAAGAAATGCGCCGATTATGAGCTGAACGTGACAGGTGAGATCAAGCGCAAGGAGCGTTTCCGTTCATACATCAAAGTGCCCGAGCTGTCAATGTTCCTGCGTGAGATAACTGACTACCGCACCGCCGACATGATAAACCTTGACATCCCGGATAAGAACGTGCGCTTCATCACGCTCAAGCCTACGCCGGAACAGGAGGAAATGGCGGAGCGTCTTGTAAGGTTCGCCAAGTCCGGATGTTGGGAAGACCTCGGGATCGACACTCCGCAACCTGAGCACCTTGACAAAGCGAAAATGCTCATTGCGACCAACGTTGCAAGGAAGATGTCGCTTGACATGAGGATGCTCGGCGAGAAGTTCCGCGACGACCCCTGCAACAAGGCCGCAGTATGTGCGCAGACCGTCCATGACTATTATGTGAGGACAGAAGCCAACAAGGGAACGCAGTTCATATTCTCCGACCTGTCGACATACAAGCCGAACCAATGGAATATATACAGCGACATAAAGGAGAAGCTTGTCGCACTCGGAATACCCTCCGATGAAATCCAGTTTATTCAGACCGTCACCACAGAGAGGGCGAGGAAAAGACTGTTCGCCGACATGAACAGCGGAAAGGTGCGTGTGCTTTTCGGCTCGACCTCGATGCTCGGAACAGGCGTGAACGCGCAGGAAAGAGCCGTTGCGGTGCATCACCTTGAGGTGCCTTGGAGACCGGCCGACATGGAGCAGCGTGACGGACGCGCAGTCCGCAAGGGAAACACAGTGAAGCTGTGGGGAGGAAATATGGTTGACATTGTGGTTTACGGCACTGAAAAGACTCTCGATGCCTACAAGTTCAATCTTCTTAAGAACAAGCAGATGTTCATAAACCAGATAAACAACGGCACAATCGGTGTCCGGCGTATCGACGAGGACAGCATGGACGAGAACACAGGCATGGGCTATGCCGAGTTCGTGGCGTTGCTCACAGGCAACAACGACCTGCTGGAAAAGGCAAAACTTGACGGACGCATAATGCAGCTTGAAAAGGAACGCGCCATTTTCAAGAGGGAGCATATACGTGCCGAGCGCAACGCTTCCGAGACTGAGGGATCCATTGCGATTGGAAAAGAAACGCTGGCAAAAATGGAACGGGACCTTGAGCATGTGTTGTCATTCACAGGCGAGGCGCGTGTCATACTGTCTGACGCTGTGGAGCCTACCACCGAGGGGATAGGACGCGGGCTTCAGAGGATAGCCAAGACCAACCGCAGTGCGGCCTATACAGCGATAGGCTCATATATGGGACTGAATCTGCTTGTAAAGGCTGAATACAATCTTGCACAGTTGTTCGACCACAATTCATTCTATGTGGAGGGTCTGGACGGAATGAAGTACCGCTATGGAATTACCGGCGCGCTTCCCCTTGCTTTCGCAGATAAGGTGCAATATCCGGCGATGACCCTGCAACGGCTTCCGTCAATCATCGAGAATCAGAGAAAGAAGATTGCCCGGCTCGAGGGCGAGCTTCCGGTTCTTATGGAGATAATCGGCCGTTCGTGGAGCAAGGCAGATGAGCTTGCAAGGCTCAAAGCAGAGTGCGAGGCATTGAGACGCAAGATAGAGAATGACTTGAAACAGTCTGAACAGCCACAGGAGGACTCTGCTGCAGAGGCCGCCTGAAATTTAACCGTTACCCTCCGTCCGTCTGTGAAGCCGGGCGGAGATTTTTTTGTCCGACGGATACTGCGCTGATTCCTGCTATACGACACCCCTGCGGAAACCTCTTATATGATTCCGTGTCCGCCCTTACATCGGATTGACCCGTTGTATATGGCTTTGCCCTGTTATACCTGTTCCCACTTTTGTATGCCCTCCGTGGTGGTCCTTTATAAACACAGACTTTCAGTCAGTTCCTTGCGCTGCCGTCGCCGTCAGGTTTTACCGATGCAAATTTCTGTCATCGCTGCTTGATTCAACGGTTTGAAGTGCATTTCCGTCAAATTCTTCCTCCTGCGGAGAGTAATTGGCCGGAAAAACCGTTTCATAAAGCCGGTCTGCGATGACTGTGGAAAGCATCATAAAACCCTGAGACGGTTCCGGCAAAAAGGAACCTAAAGAAAGGGAAAGAATAGATATACACAAACATTAACCCATCAAACCAACGAATTATGACTATGACAGGAAATCAGTCAGCAGACGGAGCGAAAATCATCCGTATGGCAGTCGCAGACATTCAGCCGAGTGCCTACAACCCTCGCAAGCGTTTTGACGAGGAAAGCCTCAGGGAACTTGCCGACAGCATACGCCAAAAGGGTGTGCTTCAGCCTATCAACGTGCGTCCTATCCCCGACTCGGACAAATACGAAATCGTATTCGGTGAACGCAGATACAGGGCATCCCAAATCGCAGGGCTTGAGGAAATCCCTGTGACAGTATCGGACTATTCCGATGCGGAAGCGGAGGAAATCGCTATCACGGAGAACCTTCAGCGAAAGGATGTCTCCCCAATGGAGGAAGCCGACGCATACCAACGGCTAATCGACAGCGGACGCCATGATGTAGGCACACTTGCAATCCTTTTCGGCAAGAGCGAGGGGTACATCCGCTCACGGCTGAAATTCACCTCCCTAATACCCGAAATAGCGGAACTTATGGAAAGCGAGACAATATCCATTGCCTTTGCAAACGAGATATGCCGTTACGGTGAGGACATTCAGCGTGAGGTGTACGAAAAGCACCTTGAGAATGAAAGCGGATATGGATGTTGGCGTGGCATGAAAGCGTCCGATGTGGCGAGAGCCATTGAGCAGAACTACACGACTGACCTTGAGAAATACAAATTTGACAAGGGCGTGTGTGCGATGTGCCCCCACAACACCAATCATCTGCTCCTTTTCAGCGAGGGAGGATGCGGCAAATGCACCAACCGCAACTGCCTTACCGACAAGATAGTCTCGCACATGGTTGACGAGGTAGTCAAGACCGTAGGGGAAAACCCCAACATATCAATATGCCGCAACACTTACAATTTCAATGATGAGGTTATCGCCCGACTTGCGGATATGGGCTATGAGGTTGACACGGTTGATTACGTCTCGCCATACCCGACCGCACCCGAAATGCCGCCTACTGCGGAGGACTATGACGATGCAGCGGATTTTGAGGGAGACCTCAAGGAATACGAGGGAGAAAAGTCCAGGCACGAAGCCTTTTGTACAAAACTTGAGGAAATGTGCAAGACCGGTGAAATCAGAATGTATGTCCAAATCCGAAAGACCGACACACATCTTTGCTATGCCACCAACATGGAGGACGCAAAGACAGGTGACAAGAAACCCTCCCCGATAGAGGAACTTGACAAGAAAGACGAGCGCAACAGGGAGATTGCGGTTGAAAAGACCATTGCCGACACCAAGAAGAAGATATTGGAGGTTGACATGACAGCCACAAAATTCTCCGCTGAAGAGGACAGAATGGTGTATTTCTTCATGCTCTCCGCTCTCCGCAAGGAACATTACACCGAGGTAGGACTGCCCGAAGAAAAGATTGGCTATCTCTCGGACGAGGACAAAATCGCGATTGTGAACCACCTCACAGCCAAGACAAAGGCTATAATCCGCAGAGACTATCTCATTGAGAATTTCAAGAACGCATACAGGGGCAACGCTACCGCCTCGATGCTCCATGACTTCGCCATGAAGCACATGCCCGATGAACTGACCGAGATAGAGAACGGCTACAATGAGGTGTACGACAAACGCCACCAACGCCTTGAGGAAAAGAAAGCGTTGCTCCTTAAGGAACAGCAGTCGGAGGAAACGCCCCAAGAAGCTGAGGAAACGCCCATGGAGGATATACCTTCAGACGAGATGCAGTCGGAGGAAACGGCAGCCTGAAAAATGCGGAAATGTTCAATGGGTGGAACTTCACGCCACCCATTGAATAACCTTGATATCGTGACAGACGCAATGGAGATAATTTGATGTGTTTAATGTTGGGCAACAGGGGCATCCGAATGGTGCGCCTGTTGCTTTGTCATGAGCCGCTGTCCTGTTATAGCATCACTTTCCCTTACTTTTTTAACCGTGACAGTATGGTTGCTTACGGTCGCCGTCATGCCTGTTGTATATTCTTTGTCCACCCATTTGTAATTTATAATATGGTGTGTATTATTTAAGATCCTGAATTATAACGCATCAATTCTGGATGCTATCTCATCCTCGATCCTTGCAATCCATTTATCCGGGACACCTGCTTCTGTTCCATACTTTCTGTAACTTCGTGCAGCGTCGGCAGCCCTGTCTATAAGACCGGAGGCTCCCTTTATACCGTATCGGGCAGCAATCTCCATTAAGTCCTGCCTGGAAATATATTCAGATTTTCCATTGACTGTCATATTGTGACGGTTGACATAGAAAGGTCCGGAAGTATCCACCGTAAATGTAAAATCGTATGCGGGGGATGTATGCCATACTCCGTCCCGGTCCATGATGAAACTGAAATTCTTGTTATGGTCGTCCACGTTGCCGCAGACCACATTCATGACCATCTGCAGGAAAAGCTGCCTGATCTCTCCTGGAACGATGGAAATCCTTACCGCAGCGTCAAACAGGTCCTCATAAGATGAGGAGAACGGATTCATCGCGGCAAGCGTCTGCACATGGAGTTTCCTGTTTCCCCTGCGGTCAAAACGCTCAGTCAGGAAGTGCGTCTCCCGTTCCCCTTCGATCAATCGGGAGGGCATCATGGCAAGACCCGCGTCAAGAGCCATTATGTGATAACTGTACTCGATTCTTGTTGACGGAATATCCGTGTGTTCGTCAAACTTTATGATCATCGGGACAAAACCGGGATCGGGGCCTGGAACCTGCCCGGAATAACACTCTCCGGTCTCCGGATTCATGTTTATAACCGCTTTCGGTCTCCGTCCACCTGCGGAAGTGCCGACCTTGAACAGACTTTCCATTATCAGGCCCGGACTCATCACGGTATGGAAACTCCTCGCCTCGTCGAGAGCCATCTGCGCCAGACTCGCAAGTTCGGATATCTCAACCCGGAATGGAGTCTCCATACTGACAGATGTGGGCGGCACAAATTCCAACGCACCCATACCCCTGCGGCCAATGTATGCGAGCCTGTCAAGAGCCGACAGATCCCGACTGCGTATGTTGTTGGCCCTGGCCCATTCCAAGAACACCACGTTGCCCCAATGGTCAGGCAATGAGTCAGCAATGAAAGACGGGAGTCCCCCGAAATCCCGGCCTTCCTCGGGATAGACCGGCAACCCCTTCCTGGCCGCCACATCTGACAACGGACAACGGAGCGGCGAAATGTCAGGTCCGTTCCCAACATATTCAGGGTCGAAATAAAAGCACACCTGCTGCCTGTATCCTTTTTTAGAGGAAACGAGCGTCCCGACTTTCCTGTCCCACAATATCACATCAAGGCTCTCGATCATTACTGTTCCTTTCTCCTTACACGTTTGGGTATCATCTTGTTTATCTCCTTCAACGCCATTGGAGGCATAGGCAGTTCCGGCAGCAATTCCGCCATCCTGTTTTCCATACCCACGCAGCGTAGAAGCGATATGAAATTGCCGAGGGATATGTTTGTGTGCTTGCCCTGCTCGAAATGGCTGATCGTGGTATAGCCCACACCCGACTTGATGGCAAGCTCCCGCTGGCTCATCCGCGCGGCAAGGCGATATTCCTTGAGCCTTTTCGCAAGAAGCTCAAGAATGTCCTGATTTGTGGTGCTGCTTTGGACTATCATAGTTTGAAATATTGATATTTGACTGCAAATATAATAATAAATATCCATATAACAAACTATTTTAGATTTTTTCGGACCATTATAGGGCTAACAACAGCCTGATATGCCTGAAATATTACCGTGCAACCGGGATTTGCCGGTTCGCCCCCTCTTATATAAGCATGTTTCCATATCCTGTCCGGAATGATTGCCGTCGATTTTTATGTCGGCGAAGTTAAGGCCGCTCGTGGATATGCCAAGGCCCGGCGGCGCGTGTCACGGCATCACCAGTGCTGCTGTTCCAGCCTTGCCTTAATCCACAGTGTCCACGGCCTTTGAGATTTGCCGAAAAAATTGATTCGGCAACCCTCCCGAAAGGGACATAAAGAAAGGGGAAGAATCAATCTTTCAGCAACAAACGTAATATTAACTTTTTAGCATCAACGTAATCATGGAAGCTAACAACACCGCCAACAATGGCAAGAAGAACATCGTCAACACAACCGTAGTGCGTGGCTTCGTGGCCACAGAACCCAAGGTCAGCAATTTCGCAGAGACAAGTGTCATCCGCTTCGCCCTCGCAGTCCGCAACCGTACCACCAAAAAGGCGACAGGTGAGGTCACAAGCCAGTCATCCCTCATAACCGTTGAGAAATGGGCGAAGAACACCAACCTCTCATCTTTCAATGCAATCCGCAAGGGCATCCTTGTCGAAGTCAAGGGTATGCTCAAGCCTAATGAGTGGACTGGAAATGACGGCGTTCACCGTAACCGTATCATCATCGGCGCACGTTCAGTCAAAGAGATTGCCCGGCCTGCATTGCAGCTTGATACCGCAGCCTCTGCAGTTGCCTGACATCTTCAGCCTCCACAATTCCCGATGCTCCAATAGGTGTGAGCATCGGGATAAATCCCGACAACGATGAATGACATTGAAAATACCGCCATTGGATGTTTCTGCACTCTGATAGATGAGTGGCGCGGCAATTCTGAGGGTGAGATAATCGAGGACTATGACATGCAGTATGTTGTAAGACTGTCCTCCGGATATGAAATCACTGTCAACCGTGATGATGTGGTCGTCTGCAACTAAAAAAATCGGCACACCAATGAATACTACTGACTTACCGATTTAAAATATTTTTTTATATTGCACTCGAAAGAGTCAATTAGCTAATGGATAAAAATTCAAAAATCCGAACTCTCCTTGTAATTCTTCGAAATAAATCTTTATCTCATCTCTAACCCTTTTTAGTCTGACATTTACAATGTTGCCATTTTTAGCAAGATATTCATCGCCATTACAGATCGTTATGTTGTTAGTTAGATATTTATATAAATTCTTAAACCGATGAATCAACCTATTATACTCAATTACCGCAAGAGAACTGACTCCATTTGAAGAATAGCCTCCACCGATTGCAATATAAGAATGTCCACTACTCAGCGTAATACCCATGTTTATGTGAGCCTTCCGAAGTGCTTTTAATGGGTCAGTTCCCTCAATAGGTTCAAATGCCCCATTTACTAAATTTCCTGCTAAAAGGTCGGGCCAATTTGTTTCTACAATTTCCAACATTGATTTATCAGTCCATGTTCCGTGTTGCGCCACAGTAATGATATAAACATCATTCTCTTTTACAATCGCAAATGCGACTGGCCCAGTCCTACTAACGAATCCATCTGGTTCAACGGAAATACCTAAATGAAAATGGTTTATACCCCAATCATAAAAGAGTAAATCTTTGGAACCAATGTTCGAAGATAATCGACTTAAATGAGGGTTTACATTCTCCCCATTTTCAAATTTTTTTACGAGATTTTCAAACCCATATTCAACAGATGTGTTGATAAGAATATCTGGATTTACATGAACTGTTCTTGGCTTAGATTCAACCCTTCGTGCCTTCAAAGAACCATATGCTATAGCCAAATCGGCAATGTCTGTAATTACATCTGGATTGTAACCCTTATATCTCAATTCTTCACGTAAAATAGAATCAAAATCAGACCTCAGTTGTTCAATAAACTCCTTCTCCGGACGAAGTTCAGCTTTTATCTTAGTCATAATTTCAGTTCACTTCTTGACCTCTTCCATGAAGACCTTGGCCGGTTTGAAAGACGGGACCTTATGGGCCGGGATAACCATTGTAGTGTTCTTTGAGATGTTGCGGGCAGTTTTTTCAGCACGCTCCTTGATAATGAATGAGCCGAATCCACGGAGATATACATTATCTCCGTGTGCCAGGCTGTCCTTTACTACGGTCATGAACTGCTCGATGACAGTTATGACGCCGGCTTTGTCAAGGCCGGTGGTCCTTGCGATTTCAGTCGCTATTTCTGCTTTTGTCATATTGTGATCCTTTTTGAATTTGGTGTGCAAATTTACTCATTTTTAACGGGTATTCCTAATGCGGTCATACTTACCTATGGCTTATGGTAGGTCTACATCCGTTTTCGTCGGCAAAGTTGGAGGCCGTGGCAAATGGAAAATCAGGCCTGCGGCCACGGTTGCACTGTGGATTTGCCTTATTGCCCTGTTGCGCCTCCCTTGAAATGCCTGAAAATCGGAAATACAGACCTCCGAAGAACCAAGGGTTCTAAAGAGAGGGAAAGAAAGAAACAAACTACAAACAAAGGACTTATGCACAGCAGAATTATTCAAATCGCAGACTCTCCCATCGATAAGGAGAATTTTCTTGATGAGGACTCTATCGAGACCGGTCCAAACTCTTTGGTTGACTACACCGCTGAAATCAGCGAAAAAGAACGCCAACTCGCAATCGAAAATCTTGTGAACCATTGGCTGCCCAAAGGAATGTTCAGTCTCGGCACAGAGCCGGACACCATAGTCTATAACGGAGGTATGGACGATTGGCTTGGCAAAGAGTGGCTTCCCAAAATCCGTCAGGCGGCTCAAAACCTCAGCACCTATAACGTGTTCAAGTCTCTCAATCTCTACCGAATGGAGCGGTTGCTTGACAACGCCCTTGACATCGGCACGTTGTTCTACATCTCATCGGACAACTATCAGAGTTATGCCGAAAGAAGCACCGCCTTTATGGAATACATCAACGAATACCCCGAGGGGCACGTTTTCTACATCGGCGGGGTGCTTGACTATCATTGGTAACCATAAAATCTACTTGCAATATGAGACATTGGATAATAACATCAAAGGAACGAAACCGTCCTAATCCAATCAAGACCGAACACCACGGAAATCTTGACAAGGACGGCATCATAGAATTTTTCGGTCTGCACTTCTCTGATGTGGAATGGTATCGGATTGAAGAAGTGGTGCTTGTGGAAGAAAAAGAGAATACTAATCCTAAAATCAAATAGATATGCCAAGCTGGTATGATACGACCTGTAGGCCAATGAACGCTGAAATCATAAAAGAAGTGTTCAAATGACAAAAAAGCGAGACTCATCCCGGGCATAGCTGACGCACTATGCCGAGGGTGAGTCGTTTTGCTCAAGCATATATCCCCCTATATCTCCTTATGGATATAGCTTGCCATGAGAGTCTTCCGGCTATACAAAAGCCGCCTTTATCTTATGAGGAAGCCTGTTATATGTATAGGAATATGCTCGGTCGAGCAGCTCTTTCACAACCGATTCCGGGATATACGCCTCATTGAAATCGAATTGGATCATGTGCCTCTTGTGCCAATGCCATGCCTGATGGACATAGGGATGCTTTTCCAATACCTCGTCGAACTCGGCGGGATTCCATTTCAACTGCACCACATTCCCTTTTAGAAGCGCGAGGCAGCAGAATATCTTGCCACCGACCCGAAATGTGACGTATTCGGGACCAAACGGCATATCCTCCGTTGCAAACGGCTTCGCCAGACAGTATTCTCTCACATCCTCGATGTTCATCACTTTTATATCAATTTTCTGAACTTGGTTGGCTGACACTGTGGACAGTTACAGCCAATCAGATGGGGATTTGTCAGGGCTTCGTAAAGATAATCAAATTTCTTGCGGAGAAGACTCTCATCCTGTATAATCTCACGCAGAGCCTCGAGCCGGGTCACATTCGGGCTGTTGTCGAACCACAGACGGAGATAGCCTCCCTCGGCATACTTTTCGTGAAGATGGTCGAGAGTGCGCTGCCAATGTCCATCCTTGTCAAGTCTGGGATAGTTGGCGATACCATATTGCACGGTGCGGAGTACGATGGTATCAGGATCTATGAAGCGGTCTGCCTCGGCCACTATCTTTCCATAAATGCTTCTCGGCTCATGGTCGGACGATGCCCGGTGGTCCTCACAGGCCTGCGCTATCATCTCAATCTCGTCCGTGCTGAACCAGTCAGGCAGCCATGCATCCTCACGCACAATCTTCCCTGACACCAGATGGTGGGTCCTGCGATCGACGGTCAATCCGGTGTCGTGGTATGCGGCAATGGCATACACCATATCCTCATTGACATTGAGGCTCTGAGCAATAGCCATGCTCTGCTCAATCACCATGTCAACGTGATTCCGCTGATGAGCCGCATCAAAATCATCATAAAGAGGAAGTATCGTTGTCTCTAAATAGTTTTTCAGTGATTCGTCAACCTTCAAGTCAATCATATCAAAACTTCATTTTTAGGAAATACGGTAGTGTTTTTTTATACATAAGATAAGCATTTATACCTTCCGATTTATGCAAGATTGTGAAAATCCGCAGACATATATGTCGATTATACAAGACTCCGTTGGGACACGTCTTTAATAAATGAATGCGCTGCAAACAGCGGAACATTCTCCATCCAATCCTGTTTTATAAATCCTTTCATGGAAAAGCGGATTCCTTTTAAGCCGCTGCCGGCCTGGTCAACGGTTATGAATTGTCGCAAAGATTTGGACTTCACATTCTCTTCTGCCTTCACCTCCACCGGGAGCAAGCTGGCTCCGGCCTGTATGACAAAGTCAATCTCCATGGTGGAATTGTCTTTCGAGTAGTATGCAATCACGGTTCTGGGCACGCTGATCATTTGCGTAAGGACATAGTTTTCTGTGAAAGCTCCTTTATAGTCTGAGAACACATTGTTGCCGATCAGCATAAGGGATGGCGGAATCTCTGCCATTGCGCCCAAAAGCCCGACATCAAGAACAAAGAGTTTGAAAGCATCAAGCTCCATATAAAATTTGATGGGCATATCGACTTTTGTCAGACGAGGTATTTTATAAACCAGTCCGGCGTCAACGAGCCATTGTATCGCATTCTCAAAATCTGCTGCACGAGCTCCCTTTTTCAATGCACCGAAAATGAACTTTTTGTTTTCCTTGGCCAGTTGTGACGGGATGGACTGAAAAACCAACCGGGCGCGTTGAGTTTCTTTGCCGGCATGTTTGGCGATGTCGGCATCGTATGCAGCCAGAATATCTTTTTGTATTTTTCTTACAATCTCAGGCGTATGACTTTCAATAAATGCGGCAACTGCTTCCGGCATACCACCGACAAAATAATACTGTCGTAGCAACTCCACATATTTCGGAATGAGTGCGTTGATCAGTTCTTCTCGCCTAGGTATTTCAAGCAACTCCATCATTCTGTCTTCCCCTATGGCCTCTAAAAACTCATTAAACGACATAGGGTACATATGGATAATGTCAACCTTTCCTGTTGGGAATGATTTTCCCTCCATATTCAGGACACCCAATAGAGAGCCAGCTGTGACTATCACTATCTCCGGGGCATCCTCACAGAAATATTTCAGAGAAGAGATAACATCGGGCACATCCTGAACTTCATCAAGGAACACAAGCGTTTTCTGCGGAATTATTTCCTCCCCGCTCAAAGCAGATAATCCAAGCATTATGCGCTTGACATCCATATTCTCTGAAAAGAGAGTCTGAATCGCCGGATTCTGATAACAGTTTATGTAGACCATATTCTCGAATTCGGAATGACCAAATTCTTTGAGAATGTAGGTTTTCCCTACCTGACGAGCGCCATAAAGCATCAGTGGTTTACGGCGTGGAGATTTGCGCCATGCCAGTAATTGGTTATATATACTACGTTTCATGTTCTTACGAATGAAGTTTACCGCAAAATTACATTTTTATTGGGGAATAAACAAGTGTTTAAAACATTTTTATTGGGGAATAAATTCCGTGGATACACATTTATATTGAGGAATAATCATCCATTTCATACACTTTTATTGGGGAATGATGTATTCACTTGTCGAACCGTTGTGGTTTCGTGGTTGCAAAGTTAGACGTTGACGGCAGTATGCCAAGGCCGGACACGTCGCTGCGCGAGCCTTGTCGTAAACTGTCGTTCAACAACTTTTGCCGCAACCGAAATCCCTCAAGGGCTTCGACAAAAGAAGCTCGGAAGAAAGGGGAAGAATAAAAAACTTCAAGACCATGCAGACAAAGAAAATGACAGTTGAGCAGGGGAAACGATGCGACATAGACCGCTTCCCCAATTTCCACAGGAGCGGCAGCATACGTGGGATGAAGAAGTTGTACTACGGCAAGGACGCTCTTTTGGTGAGATGCGGACAATACATATACAACGTGACAAGCGAACCATCAATCTATAACCGGGCAACCATCTGAAGATAATGAATATGGCAAAGAAACAGATAATATGGTCAAGCGACTATTACATGAATGACGAGGCGAGAGAGGAATACGAAAATTCACAGCGTGAAATCCTTGATGATGAGGACTACACCGTGTCAGACCGCCATTGGGCGGATGTCGTTGACGGCTATCTCGGTGATGAAAGGATGAATCTTGACAAACAGGTGGACGGCATAATCATAGCGTTTGCCGACCTCGGGTTATGGAACGGCAGACGGCAGGGCTACAAGATACTCGGCTCCATCATCAACAGCATCTTCAGCGTTTCGGAAGATGATAACGAGTGGTACGGTGACGGCTACAATATCCGTGGCAGATTGACCCACCACGACGGTACACACCATGTGCTTTACCGTGTGGCGAAAGACCGTGACGAGGCGGAGCGCATCGCCGGACAAATCTACAACCGTGAGATTGACGAGGCAGGCTTCAGAAAACGCACACGCTCCCTTTACCCTTACGTCGCTGACATATACGGGTGGAAAAACAGACGGTTCAACAATAAATCTAAAGCGGCTGTATGAAGAAATACAATTATATCAGGAGAATAGTGGGCAAGGCGATAAACTTGCCCACAAATAACGACCAGTTCACACTATACAATCATTTTGTGGAAATCCAGAGTGGCATGAGGGGATTTTTTGCCGCAACCGTATATGCCGGTACTGACCGGTATTCGGGCGAGGTGGCAACTTTCAGTTTTGACTACTGGAGAACGCACCTTTATGTGGAGAGCACAGAAAATGCAAAGGTGTCCGAGGCCATTATCAATGCTTTCAGATTTTATTATCCCGGCCCCCTCTCTGTCAGCGATGACACGGTCGGTGAAGACGAGGAATAGACAGCAACTATGAGGCTGTGTTCAAAATGGCACAGTCTCATGCACTGATTGACCTGCCTCTTATAATGATTCAGAAAAGTTCTGAATGTGTGCCGAACCTTACGAGGACGACTGTGTCGGTAGTCCTGTCAAACCATATCAGCAACAGGTCATTCTGCACATGACACTCCAAGTGTCCCTTATAATCCCCGGAGAGCATGTGGGGCTTATATTCCTGCGGGATGGCCTCCCCACGTTGCAGATAGCCAAGTATATGTTCCAGCGCTTCCAGTTTATCCCTCTGATGCTTGTAACGCTTCAGGTCTTTCCTGAACTGCCCCGACAGTTTAAGTTCCTTCATAGGGAATCGACAAAACTGCGAAAGTTGGCGAGATCAAGGGTCTCAAGATTGTCGGAGGTCTCCGCCTCACGCATTGCCGCAAGGGTGGTTTCATTGGGCTTTCGGGTCACGAAAGCCATGAGCACGCTCTCAACAAGGTTATTGAGACTGCGGTTGTGCCTTTTTGCCTCGCTGCGGAGTTTCTCTATCAGATCATTGCTCAGACGGAAAGATGTCTGTGTTCTTGTTACTGTGGTTCCCATATTTCTTGTGCTGTTAATTGTGGTGCAAATATAGTACATTTGTATAACAATAACAAATCCTGAAGGCATTAGTTCCTGTTTTTCCCCTTTTTATGTTGGTCAAAGACCTCAGTGGAGCGTGCCGAAGGGGTTTATGACGCGAAGTTGGCACCGGCGGTACCGTGAGCCAAGGTCATGCTGCCGTTTTGGTGAGATTCTGCCGGGAACCGTACAATCACACCAAAAACCTTGTCTTTCGGCACCTGATGCCGATGCCCCGGTATGCTATCATAAACCCCTCGCGACTGCTCCATCAAAGGAGTCATGTGAGGGAAAGAAACGATTAAGCGACAGCAGAGAGAAGCTTGCTTATCCATGCCGAGCGTGGGTTTCTTGCACGAAGTGAAACAATCAAACTTTACAGATATGATAACGGAAATCGAACTCGCAAAGACAATCGAGGATGCTGTCAACAACTACAGCTTCTCCCCGAAGAAAGTCGCGGCTCAAGTGCCGCTGATGCACAGGACAATCCAGCAGAGCGTCTATAAACTCTGCAAGGCCATCATCGAGGTAATGGGAGCGGAGGACTATACAACCGACCTCCGTAACCAAGCCTCGCACGATGAGGCAAAGGGAATCCTTGCATACCTTAAGGAACACGGAAGACATATCCCGATGATTTGACAACCACCAAAATACAAACCGCTATGAATAAGATTTATCTTGTTACCGTGCTGATTGAGGAATCAGCGGAGTGTCTTATTGACGCTCACACCCCGTTTGCCGACTACAACAAGGCGAGACAGGCCATGTCGGTTGAGATTGATGATGCTCGCAGGCACTTCGATGACAGAGAAGGAGAATTTCTCGTCGATGTCGAGACCTGCCAGGAATGGCGCACCGAGGACGGTTACGGCTATACCGTAGGTATCGAGGAACTGACCGTTCAGGAATGAACACTATGGAGACAAGCGTTGAAAAGGTGCCCACATACCTTATGGGCTATCTCATCAATGGTGACACAACCGGTCTTACGGAGCAGGAAATCAACGATGTTGATGACTTGCTCCGCAAGCAGGGTGTGGAACTCGTCTGTCCTCCCTCCTCCGATGAGAATTGGGAGCCTTACTTCTCCTCATGCCCTTGGATGGGGATGCCGACCGAGGTAGTTGACTGCACAATCGTATATCGTATAACTTAACACACCAAAAACATGAAGAAACTGTTACTTATCCTTTTGCTGTATATACTCGTGGAGGGTGACAATGTAGTCGGTGACGGACTCTATGTCTACCATCGCGGCAGTCATGCCGTGGACAAACTTACCGAAAAAGTTGATGAATACTATCCAAAGATACAGGCAATCGATACCGTAATGTCCGAGGTTCTGTCAAGGGAATTGTCAGTTGAGCCTCCCGACACTGCCATTATCAATGCCAAAATACAGGAAATCAAACGCCAACGCAAAGCAATCAGGAGAGATTAGTCCTTCTGAAAATCCTGTCTCGTTTAATGCCGTTACGTTTGAGGATATTGTATAGGCTGGAATGTTTTATTCCGGTCTGCTTCATTATCATATCTAGCGAATGTCCCGCAAGGTATAGATTTACTACCTTATGGTCACGTTTCTGGCGTGCCGTTTTCTTGTCGCTTACGGAGCGAGTGACCTGTTGCAGTCTTTCCTCACCGAGAGATTGCCGCATTGCTATAATATCTTTGGGTATCGAAGCAATGAGATTCAGGAACTCTTCCGGGCTTGGTGGCGCAAACAGTTCGCCCTTTGTATCAATCCTGTCTCCTTTTGAAATTAATCTGACTCCTTTTAACCGACAGAGGTCTATGAGCAATGGAAGCTCGTTAAAGCTTCGCAACGCATTGCCAAATCCTGCCAACACCAACTCATCGCCCGACATCAGATTGGACAGTGCCTCATTCAGTTTTGGGCGTGTCTGCTCATGGCTTCCCTTATCCACCAACAGAGTGTCTAAACCGTAATTGTCTAACCATTGCCATGTTTCTGTGTCTGTATGGTTGAATATATAGCCTATTCTGCTCATTCCGGATTGCTAATTGGTTTTGATATGCAAAGTTAAGCATATCTATCTTGCAATCCATGCTTTGACGGGAGTTTAACTAAATAAATATCAGTGTACTTGCTAAACTTTGTTTGAATAATTCCCTGAAATTTATCCGGTAATCAGCCCAATTAGTCATTTATCAATGAGATGTCCTTGTAATAAATCCCGACTCACTTATTAAAGATATTTAAGGACAAGAACTTAGCTATTGACTAAGCGTTATCCGTAACTTAACTTTGCAAAAAAATATCCAACCATTATCGTCAAATGACACAGAAATCAATAGAACGATTCATGGAGTATGCATCCATGAAAATGCCGGATCTTGTCAGACCGGCAAACGAACAAAAGAAACTGCGAGAAGTGTACCGAGATTACGCATTGATGGTGTTTCACCTGCAAAAACCTATGACTATCGCGAAACTTTGTGACATGGCTGATGAACTATATGGACTCACCATGATGTATCATCATATACGTTCACGTCATACAGACTACGGTCAGTCGCTTTGCTTCTTTCAGGAACCCGGTACGGGTGAAATGTTCCAGATGGACTGTTCCACCGATGGACATGGTCGTATTGTCAAAGTTGATGTCAAGCTATACATCTCTATGGAGCGCATGGTGACAGAACTTCGTCAGCAACTTCGCCGTGTTCAGGATTCTCCGGGCGAGTTTGCTTATAAACTTGAAGAAGCTGAGGTAATCACTGCTTTCTTATGATAACCGAAGATCTGACGGCGCATCTTCTCCACATAATCGCCTGGCATCGGACTTGGCTCGCCGCAAAAGATTTTGGATTATATGGGATGGCTTCCCGGCTTTCGTCTGACGGAAACATTATCCTGTTCAAATGCAGAGTCCTGAGATTTGAGGTGAGAGTGCCACGTTCCGGTTTCCGTAAACTTCAAATTGTCTCTGTCCCTGAGTTTGCCATTGAAAATGCCACCACTCGGTTATCCTCTAATGCCGGATTCAAGCGACGGCTTGAAAAGCGTATTCTCACCTTCGAAGATGTTAACGAAATCATAAGAATAGCCTCCGACGACATTATTGAGTTGAATCTGGAGATCTAAGCGTAAAAATCTACTGACATGCAAATGTTTCTTCATTTTTATCCGGCAGTAATAACCATGCTGTCGCTTTATTTCTACCGACGTGATTCATGCAGGATGCAGAAATTCTATCGCCGAATGGCATTTAGCATCGCCTCCAGAAAATTCTTTGTATTGATGCTGATGCTTCTTTCCCTTTCATTCAATTTCTGCTATCTCAAGTCATATGGTGTCAACATGGCTCTTGGAATATCCACAATCTTTTGCTTTGCCATGCTCTCTTTCCGGATGAGCGAGCGTGGCATCTACCGGCTGCACAACCGCATCGGTCAGTCGCTGATATTCGCCGCCATGCTTATTTGCGTTATCATACCTGACATTTGGCCGCTCTCAATGAATCTTTTCATATTCACCATCGGCTCGATATTCTATCCATCGGTCAAATTGATACGGCAACTGGAATCGCCTGAGTGCTTTTCAAGATTCGCAGCGCATCCGGCAACTGTTATAGGCGGATACTATTCACGCTGACTTCGGGATGGTTGTCGTTCTGCAAAGTTAATCATTGTGCCGGGATACTCTCCAAAACTGGCCTGAGGTCTCTTTGAGATTTTGGTTCGTAAGGCACACCAACTTTAAAGGCAGAAAACAACCCGTTTCCCGAAGCCGAGGAGAAAGCCTTCTAAAGTTAGGGAAACCATAAATCCAATAGTAATATGGACAAACAATATGTTATGAGTGTCGCAGACACTATCCGTCAACAACTCGTTGGACTGACCCCGATGAGCGTACTTTGTTCGTGGGGCGCGCTTCACGGTTTCTTCGCCACAGTCTACAACGGAATGGCCACTCTTATGTTTGAGGTGAACGGCAGACTTTTCAAGGGTCATGTGCTGATAGCCTACAACGAGATGGACTACTACGAAATCTATCTAAGGGATAAGAATGGCATCCGTCAGGTACATTCGGAAGCTTACTTCGACCAGCTTTCGGAAATAATTGATGAGGCTATCGAATGTGGCAGCGACCCCGCAGAGTATGAAGCATTTTGCGAACAGGAAAGGGCAAAGCTGCTGCGCGGAGAGGTGGGCTGAAAGTAAACCGACAACAAGGGATGCTCCCGACCGGCAACGACACGGAGCATCCCTCTTCCAAACAAACGTAAACTATAAACCTCTTTTATTCACTTTCATTTGACAACAACCATTTATAGCAAGGGCATAACCAATCATTCAAAATTATAAATTTCTCAATGACCAAGAACAAATGCAATCCTATCATTAAATCTCATCGACCTTGGGTAGTGAGGCTTACACCTGAAGCCGTCGAGTTTCTGGTTGCCACAACCAAATACGGTGCTTCAAGGCTAAAAGCATACCTCTCGCTTCTGCAATCGGCTGTGGAGACAACCACCCCGTATAAACCGGCCTATGGCCGCACTTTTAATCTGGAGGCCGGACAGCTTGTAATCTCCATTACCGACCTTGCGGAGCAATGGAAATGGGCACGTGAGACTGTCCGCAAATTCTTTGATCAGCTTGAATCTTTCAAATTGCTTACCAAGGAATCGCTTGACCGCTGCTCACTCATCACCATGAACATCGAATGGCTTGATGTCGGATATCCATCTGCTTTTTCAGTTCAGTATCCAGCCTTTGTAATGCCAGAGAATATCCCCGCCAGGATGGACGAATGGCTGCGCGGCGATATTTCCGATGAACAACTGCTTAAGTCAATCTCAGAAGCAGTGGATGATTTTGATAACACCGATGATTATGTGTTGTCATATCAAATCGTCGGGTTGCAGTATTCTATGATTCGGCAACTTATTCAACAATGGGAGACATTCAACAAAGAGATTCCCGAAGTCCCGGACAAGCATTCGCGGGAAACTCTTTTCAGGCTATTCAACTCCTATTTATCCGGCAACTGGGTTTTGTGGCTTAAACTTCTACGAAGCTACAGCATTGGTGTGGAGCCACCAGTCACAATTCCCGGAGACTCAAAAGAGACAGCGTTTATATCCAACGGCCGAGCGATACTCGACAGCTTGTTCACCCATCTGAATATCATTTTCGACCGGGACGAGCTTTAATCGCTTCGCAAAAGACATTTTTATGCCGACAATAGTCGGTGGGCTTGTAAGGCTTCATTGAAGCTCTCAGAGGCACACTACGCGGCCAAAAAGTTATAGTCCTGACACCGCTTCGATGAACCGGGTCAGGTTTCTTTATAGCCAACGCGCTTGCGCGACGTTGCCACATGAATCTTCAAGTGGGTAGCCTAATACCCCCTTCGGATTAAAAATCCTCTGGGAGTTGCCGTATCCGGCAGGCCAAAACGAGCAAGCTCGGCCTTTTAAAATCACATTCAAACCTCTTTATTTCACTTATATGGCAAAGCAGGTACTTGACTTTCATGCTTCGGTCGGAATGACCACAAACCAGTCCAATGAACATCAGCGGCGTTGGTCAGACCGAAGTTGGAAAGTCGCCCTCAAAGGAGGAAATTATGACCGCACACGCGAACATCTTAATTTCGAGGTAGCTAAAGGTGGCGTGGTACAGCCGGTTGACAAAACGAAAAGCATTCCACAAAGAATCAAGGATACACTGAGTGAACGTGGAATCATTGACCCTAATGCGAAGATGACAGCCAAAGGAAAAGATCCGAACCGACGCACCGTCGTCAACATAATCTTCGGCGGATCGCGTGAACAAATGCATCGTTTGGCATTCGGAGATCAGAAAGTTGATTTGACACATGGAGCTGACAATTCACTCGTAACACGCTGCTCTGACATTGAGGAATGGGCAAAGGATATTTACGGATTCGCATGTGACAAGTGGGGCGAGGAAAACATTGTAGGCTTCTATGTTCACCTCGATGAGAAAAATCCGCACATCCATTGTTCGGTGTTGCCAATTACCAAACAGAATAAGTTTTCGTTCAAGGAGCTGTTTGCCGGCAAAGACAAAATTGAGTTCAAGGAACGCACGCTCCAACTTCATAATGAACTTGCACAGGTCAACGAAAAATGGGGACTTGGACGAGGACAGAGCATCATGGAAACCGGGGCGCGTCATCGCTCCACCGAGGAATATCGTGCGGAGCTACGACAGGAGTGTAACAATCTGGAAGAGGAAATTGAAAACCATCAGAAACTTCTGAAAGTATTGTATTCGGATATTCGAATGGCGGAGAAACGCTGTAAAGGTCTTACTACCATGGTGTATAATCTGGAACAGAAGGAAGCGGATCTCACCGCCCAGCTCTGTCAGTTGGAGTCTGACTTGACTTCCGGAGCAGGCAACGCAGCTGACCTGCGTCGTCGAATTACAGACCTTGAGGGCAAACTGCGAATCACCACATCTTCACTCGCCGACAAACGTCTTAAACTCAAAAATGCTGACCGGCAATTGGCACAGCTCAACGATGAGATGGAGTCCGTCAAGGAGCGAACCTTCGATCTAAAGAAAGAGCGAGACGAAGCAGCGGCAGACGTACAGTCGCTGATAAGGATGCGACTTACGGATGCTGTATTTGGAAAGACGTTTGTAGAGTTCGGTAGACTCATTGATTGTCTGTCTCCCGAACAGAAGGCAGCCTTCGGTAACGACTTCCTTGTGCACCTTGCTGAGAAGCCGGCAGAGATTCTTAAGTGCGCAATGTACCTTTTTGCGGGATACTTGGATGGAGCCATCCAGTTTGCCAAAGGAAACGGCGGAGGTGGCGGCGGCTCAGATCTCCCGTGGGGCCGCGATCCCAATGAGGATGACCGGAAATTTGCCTTCCGCTGCATGGTACAGGCTCATCGAATGATGAAACCGGTTCCCGGAAAGCATATAAAACGCAACTGATAATTTCCACATTCGATTTCCATATCTCCCGATTTAGATAACGTAGATTAAATAAAATACAGACAAGAACCTAATTTTTCAGAACATCAGAATTATACATTTTCTTTGCAATAAAATTCAAAATCAAGATGAAAAGACAACTGTACATACTCACAATCGCGCTGGCGGCATCGACCGCCGGTTCAGAGGCGTTTGCCTATGCAGATACCCGTATTCCATATTCACGGAATGTGGAGGAGCTGTTGCTGACCCCTGAAATTTCATATAATAAGGAGGTGATTGAATCGCCGGGATGGAAAGGCAACTGGTTCTTCGGGGTCAATGCCGGAGCAAATGCCTTTGTCGGCTCTCCTAAAGGATGTACCGATCTGTGGGGGAGAGTCAAGCCGAATTTCGGTGTCTATGTAGGGAAATGGTTCACGCCTACCGTCGGCAGCCGTGTATCGTTCAGCGGTTTTAAGTTGACCAACGCCGATAAATTTACCAACGATTATTGGGGGCTTTCCACAGATTTCTTATGGAATCTTACCAATGCCATATATGGCAACGACAGCCAATCCCGCTTCGGGCTTCTTCCGTATGTAGGTGTGGGTATGCTTCACAACACGCAGGCGCAGACAACCCCTTTTGCCCTCAGCTATGGTGTGATGGCCCAATACGGCGTTACCTCCAGATTGAACCTCACCATGGAATTTGGTGGTAAGACCACATTCTCAGGCTTTGATGGAATCGGCAATGCCAACAGTTTCGGAGGTGACAACATCCTGTATATTTCTGCAGGTCTCTCATTCACATTCGGACAGAATGGCTTCCGCAAGGTCATCAATGCGAAACCTGTGATGATTGACAACGCCAGGCTCCGAGAAACTCTCGCAGAGATGTACGATGAGAATGGCAGGCTGTCACGACAAGTTTCCAGTGATGCCCGCGTAGTGGCCGAATTGAAGAAGATTCTGGAGATTGAGGGTTTGCTATCAAGATATGGCAATCTCTTCGCATCGCAATCCGGACAAGATAAGACTGGCGGATGGCGTTATCCCGTTAATGACTATTCGGGGTTGAACAAGCTCCGGGCCCGATTGAACGGTTATCATCTTCCGGATAAGAAAAACATTACAACCGATGAAGATATCGAGAACAAATCAGATGACTCAACGGATTTTATTGATGATATCTTCGCATCCGATGTAAGCCCTGATTCCATATCGTTATCCGGCAACGAAGTCAGCAATGACTTGTCCAATAAATTACCCAATGGGGGATTAGACCGCTCCGATAAATCCGGTAACTATCGCGATGCCACGGGAAAGGATGCGATCGACCGTAATGATTATTTTTCCCTTATATCTTCCGGAAAGCAATGTATCGGAAGTCCGATTTACTTCTTCTTCAAACTCGGTAAATCTGAACTGACAGATGCTTCCCAGCTTGTAAATCTCGATGAGATTGCCCGGATTGCAAAAGCCTACGGACTTGCGGTACGTGTGACGGGAGCGGCAGACAGTGCAACCGGAACCACAGACATAAACAACATCTTGGGAGACATCCGAGCTGATTACATAGTATCGCAGCTTCAAAAACGGGGTGTTAACACCTCCTTCATAACCAAAATAAATAAAGGCGGCATCGACCTCCTCAATCCTGACGAGGCTAACCGCCATTGTGGAGTGGAGTTACTGGTGCAATTATAATTAAGATTGTTGATTTTGATTTGTGGCAGCTCGCCGTGAGGTCGGGCTGTTATTCTTTTTCTTGTGCGAAAATGCTTTTTTATTTCTAATCTGCATATTTATTAATTCTAAAGGTATAATTGCGATTTTTGGCAATTATTTTGATTGTCTCTTTCAGATTTATTAGTTAACTTTGTATAGGATTATGACAAATTTGTTTTGTGGTGTCCTTATATCTCAACATGAATTTCTGATAACGGTCGGTTGTGTTCCTTTTGTGGGGCAGTTATGCGTGTTTGCTGTAAGGAGATTGGGGAAATCGCTGTCTTTTACATCAATGAAATTCATGCAAGACTTTATTAACGTCTCTTATAGTATTAAAATGGTAAAACGCAGAGAGAAATCATTGAAGAATCGAGTTGAGATTCTCAAGCACTGCTACCCTTTGTTGGCGACGGGTAGCTGGGATGCTACATCGGTTGCAGATCTTGAAAAAGCTATAACACAGACAAAGGGAGCTATTGTTTATTATTTTAAGAATAAGCACAATCTATTTCATAGCATTATGGATGAATTGTTCTTTCCTGTGTTTGAGATGTCGGAGAAAGTCTGGGAAAAATTGAGTAGATGCTCCATTACTAAATTTCATCAAAGATACAAGACTCCATTTGAGCGGGTAAGGGATGACCTTGCTGAGAATTATGGTATTGACAACTCTTCAAGGGCTTTGTTTAATATTTTTATTCAGGGTTCAAAGCATTATGAGGGTTTTTCCACTAAAATCAATGATTCAATGAAACTGGAAGAGGAGTATATGAGCAAAATAGTCGGAGGACGGACAACCACACTGATAGATCTAAATCGGGTCTATATACAGAACGTCGGTAATCTGTTTATAGAATCGTTGGATCTGTCTTTTTGATTGCTATTCAATAACAAGACATCGGCAGAACTCATACTCAGCCGATGTCTTATTATATTTGGACAAATACTTTAGATGTGCTTGCGCTCACCGACGCTGTTGTCCCTATGTCCGTCTTTCATCATACGGCTTGTGTTTACATATACAAGGTTTCCATTCTTGTCATAACTGTAAACGTGGCCGTTCTCAACATTGTTCCCCTCCAGGGTCTCCTCCGTGCGGTAATTAACATCCTATTTGATAACATAACTCTTGAACTTCGATGAAGAATTAAACCCATCTGGAATTAAATTCATCTTTTCAGGGATATACATTCGGTTAGTATGGATGATTATAGGCATAGGAGTTGGATAGTCAATCTTAATTTTTTTACCAGTTTCATTATTATTAATGAAATAGTGCCTTATCCAGGGCCCAATCATTTCTCTTTCAAGAGTATATTTATTATCAAACGTGATTAATTCAGGATAGTCAGGAGGTGTTGTCGTCGCTCCAGCTACATAATCGTAGTCTAGTTTAGATAAATAAGTAATCGTATCTTGAACCTCCTTCGGTAAATTTTGAAACTCAACAGTTTCCACGTTGTTGCCATTTATTGAATTGCAAGATATTGATGCAATTAGGAGCGGCAATATTATTACAAAAATAATCCGTATCATAATCGTGCTTATAAGTGGGTGTTATAGAAAGACTTAATATGTCATTAATATGAAATTAGCCATTTCTATAACACCCGATTCTTTTTTACTTATCTACCCAGTCCTCAGTCCGGTTATGAGAGTTATGCCATTCTTTATTATATACCTTCCAAATCCCTTTTTGTTTAAAGAAACCTTGCGGATTGTCAACAGGAATATTTATTGCAGGCTCTGGGAAAGTTCTACCAGCTGGACCCATTTCTCCAATTATAATATCTCCAATGGAAGGACCATATATTCCATTGAATCTTTCATAATTTAGATTAGAATTGCCTCCTATCACTTGAATTGGATCCTTTGTGTCGTAGATGTTTATATGTCCAACTCGTGATTTCGCTTTATCACTAAGCTGGTAATCACTTCTGACAGGTGTATTGATTGTGATCAGATTAATCTTGATCCCATCAAATTCGGGCATATTGACCATTATATTAATAGTCTCTATACCAACATTCCCACCATGACTATGTCCAACAATAGTAATTGGTTCAGTCGGAGAATACCTGGGGCGAATCTCCTTTATTTTAGAGATCAGTTCGTAAGCGGCTTTTGTACGAGAAGAAGCATAATTGCCACCTGACCAATTAAAGCCAAAGTATCCTTTGGTGTTACCAAACTTTTTAGCTGCATAATCTGTAATTTGTTGCCTTTGCTTCCATGTACTATTATCACTATTTGTACCATGAACAGCAACAACTTGCCGGCCGTCTGGATCTTTGAGTTTTATCGGATTCTGATAGCAATATGAATAAATCCCTAAATTCATATTGTTATAAACTCCTCCATTATGCTCTCCGTCAATATAATTCTCATTATTAAATGGATTGTAGGAGGATAATGGGTCTACGGACATCCAAAGGCTGAGTCGTGACTCATAATAACGGGCTCCATAGTAGTACAGACCAGTCTCCTCATCAAACTCTTTTGCATTAAAGAGATAAGGCGTGTTCCATACCGAATTGCGTTCCTCGATGAAGACCTCACCGAAAGGAACATACTCGATGTGCTGCACCACCTCACCGTCAAGATTGGTGATGAAGCTCGAACTGCCAAGATGATCCGGATGATAGAAGAACTGGAGATTCTCGTAGTTGTCGGGGTCTTTGAAAGACTTGGCAACTGCGCGGCTCTGCGCCTTCCTCATCGCCTTGGCCTGTGCAGCCTCCAATGTTCCGTCGTTGCAGCAGAATCCCTCGCCGTCGGCATAGTTGTTGTTGTCCTTGCCGTTGTAGGGAACGTCAAAGAATGTGTAGTGATCCTTGATTACCTGTTGCTGTGCGGTGTACTTGGACTTGTAGTCAACCGATAGTCCGTCAGTCTCGCTTCCGGCATACTCTATACGGCGCGGGTCTGAACCGTAGGAGGCGAAATCGCCGACCTTCGACACTATACGTTGTGATCCTGCGTAGATATGCTTGGTGTAGCGGCCACCCTGATTGGCGACAAGATAAGGACTGACGTAGAGCGAGAATTTCGCGGTGTTGGTCGAGCCGCCGGAGAAGACTCCGTTGACATAGACCTGATCGCTCTCACCGGAGGTTTTCACAGTGCGCTCACCATCGGCGTCATACCAATAGTTGGACACGAAGCCGTTGTCGTCCACTGAGAGCAGACGGTTCTCCTCGTCCCAGATGAGCTTGCGCTCACCGACGCTGCTGTCCTTATGTCCATCCTTCATCATACGGCTTGTGTTCACATATACAAGGTTTCCATTCTTGTCATAACTGTAAACGTGGCCGTTCTCCACATTGTTCCCCTCCGGGGTCTCCTCCGTGCGGTAATTAACATCCTTTACACTTTCAAGCTGGAATTTCTTCCCCTCTTCCGAGCTGTAGGTGTAGGAGAGGTCATAGCCGACATTGAGGGTACCGTTGAACTGCACGTTGTCCTGCGTCAGATGCTGGCGCTTGGAGGTGATGCGGTGCATATTGTCATAACCCATGTCAAGGGTGTAGGATGCCGATTTATTGTCAGCCCCGGTGTACGTACCGATTGCCGATGCAAGACGATACAGCCCGTCGTAGGTGTATGAGTGTGACATCTTGCCTCCGGCATTGCCGCTCTGCGGTAGCGAAGCGTTGTTTGCCACCGAAAGGACATTGCTCACCGCGTCAAACGTATAGGCGTTGTCCATGATGGATGTGCCTCCACTGTTGACCGCAAGGTTACTGAGCCGGCGGCGGTTGTCGTAGGTGTAGAATGTCTCCGCGCCGTTGCAGTATTTCAGGTAGCTGCGCTGCTCGAACTTGTCATAGCCGAGCTTGGTGATGTAGTCATAGCCGTAAGACTTCTCGCCACGGACTTTTTCAAGAAGACCTCCGAGGTTGTAGGAATATGTAACCTTTTCCTCGTCGGGATAGATCATCTCTACAAGACGGTTGTGGCTGTCATAAGTCCACTGGGTGACGTAGGTTGCGATAGCCTGATTCGGGACAATGAGGGTGCGGCGTGTCTTCGTCACCTCTCCCATCTTGCCGTAGAAGTATTCTATCGCGCCTGTTCCGTCCTCGCGGAGCATCAGACGGCCGATGCGGTTGTGTGATGCGTTGCGGCCACCGTAGTAATACTTGACGTTGTTCTCGGGGTGGTCGGGATAGTTGATACCCGTCAGACGGTGATAATCGTATGTATAGGTTATCATCTTCCCTTCCTCCGCCATGTTAGCGGTCTGCTTGGTCAGCACGTTGCCTAGAGCGTCGTAGGTGAACGACGTTATTCCGCTTGCCGGATGGTTAACCTCCGTGCGGCGGTCACCCATGTCGTAGGTGGAAAGGGTCTGGTTGCCCTCTACGTCAGTAACTCTTACAAGTCGCTGGATTCCGTCATATTCAAAAGTGGTCGTGATGTCTCCATCTGGTCCGCTGTGCTGCACTGACTTGACAGTCTTGCCACTGCCGTTTGTGTAGGTTGACTGCTCGTTGCCAAGTGCATCGGTCACTTTGGTAATAAGGGCTTTCAGTCCACCGTCAACCGAATAAGCGGTTGTGGTCTCTGAATCGTCCGGGAGT
>Ga0183011_10296_pt1 | contig 34068 bp, 18 predicted proteins | sample NAcewD2O_March_FD_122322 | JGI IMG/M metagenome (GOLD analysis project Ga0183011, IMG submission 122322) | Mouse cecal microbial communities from Vienna, Austria - N-Acetylneuraminic amended D2O_March | ecosystem: Host-associated > Mammals > Digestive system > Large intestine > Cecum | place... | reverse complement strand
CAGTGGTGGTTGACAGCTATAACAAGCAAAAGACACGATCATTTTTGTGATCGTGTCTTTTGCTATATTTCCTACTATTTCCTAATTATTGATCTTTTCGCTTTTTATCAAGTAACGATCCCAGCCCTAAAAGAGAAGCTAACATTACAAAAAATGTTCCCACAATTGATGGCTTGGTTTGTTCGCTTAATTGTGGTAATTTTGTTAGTTCTAGATCTTTAGCATTCTCATTTTCTGTTGCCTTTGATAGTGCCACATTTTGGTCAACGTGTGGTTGTTTAGTTGACATTGCTGGATTATCTGGAGCACTTGGTAAGTTTGAGCCTTCTGATATGACCGGATCTTTTGGTAATGTTGTAGTTCCTGGGTCTTTTGGCGTTGTTGGCTCAGTTGGTTCTGAAATCTCAGGTTCATCTGGCTCAGTTGGTCTTACTGGAGGTGTTGGTATTTCTGCTAACTCTTCGCCGACCGTCATAGTTTGCCAAGTATAATTTACAGGAGCATCTTTTCCGGTAGCTTGTAAGCTGACCTCATATTCTTTTCCTGCTAACAGGCCTTTCAAGGTCAAAATACCAGCCGTGCCTGTAACTTGATATGCTTTAGTCCCATATTTTTCTTTAGCAATTAAAGTATATTCAGCAACTTTTGCTGGATCAACTCCAGTGACTTTAGCTAAATCAAAACTCATAGTCTGTGCCTGCTCATCATAACTAATAGCTGGTGTTTGTGGGATCGAAGTCGTTGTCGTTGGTACCAGATACTCTAGTTCTTCGATATGACTACCATACTGACTTAAGCCGAGACCTTGGATAAAGAGTTTAGTTAAAAATAACTGTCCATTTGGTCCTGGATGAAGTGGGATCCCATCCGTAACGAACAAATTCTCTTTTTCCCATAGATACGGGTATTTATCTACTAGCTCCTTAAATGGCGTATATTGATCGATCAGTAGCAGATCTTCATTTTGTGCTGCGATCTGTTTGATCATTTCGATAAACTCAGGGATCCGCTCTGCTCGACCAGCTTGAAGGGTTGGGGTCGGAGTGCGTAGGATGATGAAAGCATTTTTCTTACGCGCTTTTTCGATCAATCGTTGCAACTGTTCTTTAAATTGTTCTGGAGTCAATTTAGTATTGGCTACATCATTTGTCCCTAACATGATCGAGATCACATCAGGTGAATATTTATCTAACCGTTGCTCAATCTGGGCCAAAGTACTTGCAACCGTTGCCCCTGAAACAGCTGTATTTAAAACAACATCTTGTGTCCGTCCAAGATCATCAGTTAAATATTTTTCAAATGACTGCGCGATTCCATCATAACCAAGTGTCCAAGCTGCTGCATGCGTGATCGAATCTCCCATAAAAAGCCAAGTCATACTTTGCTTATTTGCTAAAAGATCTTTTAATCGCTGCTGATTTTTATCTAATGTTTGGGTTTTCACACTTGCAGTTGTTTGATCATTTAAAGTACCCGTAACTGTTTTTAACTGATTTTTACCATCAGCACTCGTTACGACTAGTTCATAATTTTGCCCTGCAAAAGCACTTAATTCAAGTGAAGTTTTGTCCGTAAAATCACCCGTTAAAGTCTGCGGACCGATCTTTAGTTCATAATGCCAAGCCCCTTGACCTGGTTCGAGCGCCAACTTACCATCACTGTATGTCGCTTTTGGACTTTCTTTTAAAAACTCGGTTGCTTCTGGCTTAGCATTTAGATCTAATGTCACATTATTTCCCGGGTAACCTTCCGTTGTTTGAAGTGTCGCCTTGGCTAATTGTCGTCCAAGCTCTAAGTGTCCCTTGGCATTTAATGTCCCATCATCATTTAAACAATTTTGTTTAAACTCATCATTATCTGTCGCCAAAAAATGATCGACTAAAACGATCTTATCGATTCGATCATCATTACTATATTTAGCGATGACTGCTTTTGTAGCTTCGATATAACGTTTGATCTGCTCATTTTTAGCATCATCTTTAGTTGCATATGGCATCTGTAAGACGACAAAACCATCTACTAAAGCACGATCGATAAAGGCGCTCAATGTTTGCTGATAAGCTGTCAGATCCTCTTTTTGGAGTTCTTCCTCGCCTAAACAATAATCCGCGGCTTTAGGGTTATATTTAGCAACTAATTCATCATAATTAGCCAGGATCGTAGCTAGATCCAACCCTTTTTGCGCAGTATTGATCGTATAGCGTTGCCGTCCGAGTTCAGTTTCTGATTTTGTCCACCGAATATACTCTTCGAATTGGCCAACATAATTTCTAGCGCCTCCAGTTTGATCAAATCCTCCTTGAGTCGTTTCACCTCCGACAAAGACCCAAGTTTTATCACCGGCATTTTTAGCAAACATTTCAGTGATCGCAGCTCCTGATTTGATCTCGCCGATAAAGCCAACTGTATGTTTAGTCGTATCTGTTGCACTAAAACCGTATTTGTTGGCGATCGTCGTTTTCGTTGTCTGTAAGCCTACTTTGATCTGACCTGTATCAGTCTTCTTTAGCTGATAACTAAAGACAAGTTCATTAGTTCCATCACCACTCACATAAGTAGCTTCTTCTTGTTTATCGCCGATCTGAAGCGCTAATTTTTGTTCACCAGTAATAAAAACTGGAGTATCGAACTTAACTTTGAGCAACAACTGATCACCCTTGATCTCTTTTTCAAAGCCACGCAAAACAACAGCATCTTCACGGATTTTTGTAGCTAATAATTGCTCAAGATCAAAAGTTTGGTATTTGATATGGCCATTATGCTCATATGCAAGCCCAACTGTTTTTTGATCAAGTTGGACTAAGCTCGAATATGCAAAGCGAAACGGTTCAAAAACATTGGCACTTAGCCATTTGATCGAATCATCACTTTGAATTTCACCAATACGCAAGATCCCTTTATTTCGTTGGTTGCGCACTTGGATCTGTTCGCCTTGAGGATCACCTAAAGGATTAGATAAGACAACATATTCTTTACCGTTTAAGTTAACATGGAGCGCCGAAAGATTGACATAAGGTTCAGGTAGATCGGTCACTGTTAACTTATCATTCCAAGTTTGACCATAGTCTGTACTTGAAGCGATTACGATCGTTTTACCTGTGTTTCGCACAAATTGCAAAAGATGACCATTGTTTAACTGAATGATCTGATTTTCTGATAATTCAGTAACTGATGTATCAAAATCTTTTGAATTCGTCTGCTGACCATTACCAAAAATCCGTCCGTCATTTGGTGATTCACCCCGATGCCAAGTCTGACCACCATCATCACTGTAAATATTAGCACTACTTTGCCGTCCCATCCCCGCACCTTGCTGATTAGTATAATAGATCGGGAAGATCAACCGCTTCGTTGTTGTTCCATCATCATGTTTTACTTCGATCTCATTTCCAGTAGCTGCTCCAGTTCCGACAAAGCCCATCCAGTCTTCTTTGATATCTGGTGTCAGATCTATCGGTGCTGACCAAGTTTGACCTTGATCTTCACTTGTCAATAGCCATAAAAAACCTGTTAGAGCAGTAAACAATGGTGCTGTTTTTGAACCAGGACGCGTCACGCCATTTTTATCACGACCACTGCGTAAATAAATATTACCTAAATAGGTCGCAGGAGCCCCATTTTTCCCTGTTTGATAAAGATCTCCCTTGGTGCTAAAAGCTGTTGCAAAATTACCTTCATCAACATACATATCAGTCGCATTTCCTTTAGCATCATATACGATCCCATTTTCACGCACGGTATAAGTCTGATTATTGAAATCAGTGAGTTTTAAATAATTTTTTCCGTTGATCTGTTCGTAGGCTGAACCAGCCTTTGAATTGACCGCCCCTTGCGATTCAGGGTAGGCATCAACTAAAAGATAAAGCTTACCATTAGAGTCGGTCAATAATGTTGGGTCGAGCGTAAAAGCCGATTGCGTCATATTAGTATTCCAATCAGCTTTACTGTAATTAGGCGTAAAATATGGTTGTGTAGCTAAATCTAAGACAACGATATTATCGCTCCATGTTTTACCATCATCATGACTGATCCTAACAACTGTTGCTACATCGCCCCAATCGTTATAGTGCTTCTTTCTTGCATCAGCAACTGCGACAAGTGTCCCTTGAGGGGTTTTAACTAACGAGGGGATCCGATATTCAAAAACGCCTTCAGAATATTTATCAAAAAGACTCCCTGCCGTTGATCCTTTACGTGCAGTCGCTTGGTGAAGGGTAGCGATCATTTCAGCATCGGCTGGCTGATCTGACACGATAACTTGATCGAGCTTTCCTTTTAATCCCCATTGACATGCTGAAACCCCATCGTATTTCCGTAAGACCGCGCCTAAAGTTAAAGTATCTACTTTATTTGCCCAACTAAGATCACTCAAAGCACCTGTAAACTCAGTCGCTCCAAGCTGATTTCCATCCAGATACAGCTTAACTTGTTGCCCGGTAAAAACATAACTGAGTGTGTGCCAATCTGAATTGCTCAATCCGCTTGCCTCAACTGCAAATTTGACGATCGGTTTTCCTCTAAATTCTAAACCAACATTATTATTTTTCGTGTCTAAATAAAACGTTGCATATTCATTTGAAGTCCCCTTAACAGAAAGCGACATCAAGGCTAAAACTTGTGAATTTCTCACGATCGTATCGTCAGGATCTAACTGATATCTAAAGGTAAATGTTCCTTGCCCTAAGTGCATGATCTCAGCGAGTTTGTCTTGTAAAGCAGCACTATTTTTTTCAACTTCAGCTTGTGTTCCATCAAATTGGTGGTCATTAGTTTCCAAAATAACTTTATTTTCTGGAACTACTAAACTTGTCGCATGGATCTGTTCTGCTGGCAATTCAAGCAACACAGTACGTCCACCTTTAGTTTGATAACTAAGGCCATAACTTGTAGCACTCCCGATGACTTGTGTTGGATCTTGCCATGAAAATCCTTGCGGTAAAGCAACACTTGCTAAAGTCTCACCATCTTTTCCAACTAACCCAGTAGCTGGTAAGATCGTTAGATGCGCAACTTGGCGGACCACTTTTGCTGTTGGGGTCTTTGTCAGATCGATCCCTTTAGGAACAGCACTATAGTAAATATTGTAAACTCCTGGTGCTAGATCTTTTAACTTAGACTGGTCGCCACTGCCAGAAACTTGTAAGGTCGAATTTGTATTTTGACCATTATTATCAAACATATATTCATCTTCGACTGAATAATCAAGTTGGTAATTTTTATCACTGACACTTACCCCTGCTAAAAGATCGGGTGTGCTTTGCGCCGTCATCGTGATATCTTTGACACCTTCAATTTTAGGTACTGTTGCATAATAGGCTTCTGCAGCTGCTTTTTGTTCATCTGATCGATAATATCTAACATAATCAATGACAAATTTAGTATCATCTTTACCTAGATAATATCCTGCATTCTTAGCCCAATTCCCACCAGTCGCTAAATTTAATTGTATATATTGTGGTTTGTTGAAGCAAGCAGCCGCTGCTTTTGCCCGTTCATCTGTGGTCAGATCTAATGTATTATAAACGACTCCGTCAACGTACCACTCGATCTTATCGGGCGACCAGTTGATCCCAAAGGTATGGAATTCATTATAGAAATCCTCGTTTAGGCTGATATTGCCTCCCATTTCGTAAGGCGAATAAGAACCATCCTTGTCAGCATCACCTTTAGCGTAATAAAAATGCGGTGTACCATAAACTTTCTTATTACTTTGATCGCCTTCGGCCACTTCGCCAGCATGTTTACCATTAGGACCACCGATCAGTTCCATAATATCGATCTCACCAGTACTTGGCCAACCATAACCTTGTGATGCAGAAATATCACCATCTAACGTAAAATCAGAACCTAATGTCCAAAAAGCCGGAAAAGCTCCTTTACCACTAGGCAATTTAGCCCGCATCTCAATTTTTCCATAGAGGAACTCTTTTTTCCCAGCGGTACGCACACTACCAGAATCATAGATCACTTCACGACCGTTTGTACCTCCGCGTGGGTTGGTATATTGATCTTCTCCCTTGCGATCAGTGACCTGCAAAACCAGTTTCCCATCTTCAAGATAGACGTTATCTTTACTATCCGTATAGTGTTGTTGCTCATTACCACGTACACTACCTAATTCATAATCCCATGTATTTTGATCAAGTTCGGCTTGATCAAAATTATCTTCCCAAACTAGCTCATAGTTTTCGTCTTCTTTAACACTGACATTATCTATACTTGCCCCGGCTTTCATGTCAGTTGCTTGTGTGACTTCTTTAACTAATCCGATATAGGTTTGGGATGTTGTCGCTGTAAACGTGAATTTTTTGTGTGAAAAATCACCTTTGACCCCAGTTAATTCAAGTTGGTGTAAAACTCTACCTGGCTTACCATTTGTGACCTCTTTAGCAACTAAATACATCCCTGAAGAAATATCAGTATCCAATCTCACATCCGCTTCAAATGAATATTCTTTTCCAGCCGTCGTTGAGATATTTTGAAGAACAGAACTCTCTGGTGCTGTGCCCGTGATCGTTGCATGACTTCCCGTCTCATCAGTCGTTACCTTGGCGTTACCATCAGCTGAATATTCCCAACTATCTTTATTAGCTGTATATTCGCCCTCAAAGCCCCCATTGTCAACTTTATTTAAAGCATCTTCTTTTTCTGAGCGCGCTTGTGGAACTTCTGTTTGCGCTGTCGTAGCTGGAGTTACTTGTTTTGGATCGATCTGTGAACTTACTTGTAATCCAGTAGTCGGTGGCTGTTCAGCAATTGCGTTCGTTTGGGCATCATTTTCTTTAGTAGTTGCTACTTTTGGACTTTCAGAAAACGTATCAGCTTTCTTGGACGTATCTGTTACATTAGCTTCATTTGAAACAGTCGTTGCTGTAACTTGTTGGGTTTTGTTAGCAGTCACTTCGGGCTCAGTATCTACCGTATCAGCTTTAGCTAAGGTGCTCCCAAAACTTAGACCTACTCCGACTAAAACTGAGGCCACCCCTACACTTAAACGTTTGATCGTATAACGATTTTGCTTAGTCGCCTGTCGTTGTAAATGTAGTTGTTTATTTTTCTTAGAAACCATCTACTTACTCCTTTTAAAACGCTTTCTTTATTTGGTATCAAAAAGAAGCTGTGCCTTATCCAAGCTCCGCCTCTTTATAGCAGTTATTTTTGAGCTATATATTCGTACAATTCGACTAATTCTTCAGCTAGATCAACAAAAGTTATCCCCGTCATCAAATGATCTTGACTATGGACCGTAAGTAATGTCATTTGAACTGTCTCACCTTTAGCTTCATTTGTTAACATCTCAGTTTGAGCGTTATGTGCATTAGCTAGCTCCTGCTTTGCTTGCTTTAATTTTGCCCGCGCTGCATTAAAATCCCCTACTTTAGCAGCTTTCAATGCTTCCATTGCACAACTCTTTGCATCGCCACCATACATGATCAAGCCCATAACAGCTTGTAGGGTTTTTTCATCCATAATTTTCTCTCCTATTTGAGTAATCCTTGAGCTAATTTCAAAACATTTTCCCCATTCATCATGCCATAATCTCCCATTGGGATCACTTCTACTGGGATCTGTTTTTCACCAAATGTCTCTTTAAACTCGTCTAACATAAAGCGAACTTGTGGTCCTAATAAGATAACATCGATCGTTTGCTCTTCAGTTTGCTTTTTTGCTTCCGAAACAGGAACTGCAAAGATCGTAGCTTCGATACCTTGTTTTTTTGCTGCAGCTTGCATTTTTGTTACTAGTAGACTTGTACTCATTCCAGCAGCACAAGCTAACATGATCGTTGTTTTTGCCATTTCATTTCCCCCTAACGATTGATCGAACGTGCGATCGCTGAAACTGTATGCCGAACTCCGCGGATCGCTTTACTTAATTCATAAATATTTTCTACTGGAGCTACACCACCATAGCCCGCATCACCAATATGTTGGATATCTACACCACAGATCTTATTTACCAAAGCGATCTCTTTGATCGTTTCGATATCAGAACTTTCTTGACTAGTCCCGATCGCTGATAACACTAGACCACCTTTTTGATGGACCAATGACACAACTTGACATAATTGAGCTTGGGTAAAGCCTGGGACCGTTCCAACAGCTGGCACTAAGATAATATCAGCCCCCGCTTCAAGCAATTCACTTGTAACTTCTAGATCTACGACTGGTTCAGCGACTCCTGCACCGTGCATCTTCCCTGCAATGATCAAACCAGAAAAAGCACGCTTAGCTTGTACGATCGCATCTTTGATCTGGGCATTAGTTACACCAGTACCAGGATTTCCCGTCAAACAGACAAAATCAAACCCTAAAGTCTCGATCCGTCTAAATGTATCTGAAGTTGCTTTACGCCCAGCTGAAATATCCAAACGATCCTCTGCCATCTTTGCGTTTTGATCAACTGGTTCAAGGTTCACTCCCAAAGGACGGCCAGTCAGTTCGTGTAACTTAGCTATCATCTCATCGGTTTTTGCCTTCAAACCAGAGATCTTAGGTTCAAAAACATCAACTCCATTTAATAACAACAAGTCAGCTCCAAAAGCACTAGCAACTTCTGAATTAGTGATATCTTCAACAAAACATTCCCGAGGCGCGAAATTTTCTGATAAAACTACGCGTCCTTCACTTGCTTTGATACTTTGCTTTAACTCCTGTGCACTCATCTGTAAAACTTCAGATGTATCAGCACTTATCAAACGTTTGACCATTACTTTTCCTCACTTTTTGCTTCTTCTTTTTTAAAGGTTTTTTCTAAGTTCAAAATAAATGGTAGATATAATAACACATCTAAAACGATCAAAACGATCTGGACCACGGACCCCATTATGCTACCAGTACATAAAAAGCCACTGATGATCGGTGGTGTCGTCCAGCCTGGTTCTGCATAGATCAGAGGTAAGATCCCCACTTTGACTGCTGCATATGATATCAACAAGTTCATCAATGGTGCCAAGATAAATGGTACGATCAATAATACATTCAAAACAACCGGTACCCCAAACATCGTTGGTTCATTGATGTTGAAAAAACCTGGGATCAATGTGATCGGTGAGAGAGCTTTGGCACGTTGACTAGCTTTTTTACGACGTGCGATCCAAGCTAAAGCGATCACTAAACCGATCGTAGCACCAGCACCACCGATATAAATAAAATTATTGATAAATGGTGTCGTAAAAATATGCTGTAACGGTTCGCCCATTTTGTGAGCTTGCACATTATCATTTAAATTTGCGATCCAGATCGGTTCCATGATCTTGTTGACGATATTACCACCATGAAGTCCGACGAACCAAAAGAGACTATTACATAAAACTAAGATCACAACGCCTAAAATATTATTTCCTAGCATTCCCAATGGCACACCTAAAATGGTCTTTGCTAATAAGTGCATATCAGGCAATTTAAAATGATCTAATAAACTGTAAACTAATAACCAAAACGAAACTAGCACTGCGCCTGGAATGATCGCACTAAAACTCTTAGAGACAGCTGGGGGAACACTATCAGGAAGTTTGATCTCAATATCGTTATTGATAAACCACTGATAAACGTAACCATTGATCAGGCCTAAAATGATCGCAACAAACAAACCTTGTGCTGTCATGTATGAGGTCAAGATCGAACTACCATCTTTTGAAGTTAAAAATGGTGTAACTACGATAAAACATGACAGTGAGACGATACCAGCCGAGACCCCGTCAGTCTTATATTGTTTCGCCAAACTGTAAGCGATGCCAAAACTGGATACTAGACCAATCAAACCAAAACTACTATCTGAACCTTTGTAAAGGTAAGCGCCAATACCAGCATCTGTCAACCACTTTTCAAACGGGGGGATCGAAAAGCCAGTTGCTAAGATCATAAAAAATGATCCAATGATGATAAGTGGCATTGATAAAATGATCCCATCTCTGATCGCTACTAAAAATTTGTTATTTCCTAATTTCATCGCAAATGGCATCAATTTATCTTGAATACTTTGACCCTTATTACTCATTTCTTGCTCAACTCCTATATTTTTGTCTGAATCTCCTTAACTCAATTAATAAATCACCAAAAATAAACAATACCCCCTGTTATTTATATTTTTAGTTATAATTTATTAACAAATGAATTGTAATACACTTTTTTGATTTTTGTCAACAATTTAGTTATAAAATCCAACAAATCAAAATTCTATTTTAAAACACATTGATCGTAGTATAATAGTGATTGTCAGCAATATAGTTACTATCCATCTATCTAAAATAAATTATTTTTTATTGTTAATTTTAACGAAAGGACTACGATACATGGCACTTACAAAAAAACAACGTGAACTTTGTGCTAAGATCTTAGACGAAGTGTATACAAACGGTGCGATCTCACGGATCGATATCGCTAATAAAACAAATATCACACCAGCGACGGTCAGTTCACTCACTAGCCAAATGGTCGAGGAGGGCTTATTATACGAAGCAGGAGAAACTTTTGATAAAAAAAATAAAGCAGGTCGAAAAAAGATCCTGCTTTCGATCTGCCATGATCATAGCTATTTCATTGGTTCCGAGATCTCAGAACGGTATTACACTTTTAGTCTGACAGATAATCTGGGAAAAATCATCGCTCAAACAGCCTATCCTTTAGTAAACAATGAGATCCATCTAACTAGTGAATATTTCATCAGTAAACTTCAAGAATTTTTGCTTGCAAGTCCAGTTTCGATCAAAGCGATCGGGATCGCCTTACCAGGACATTTCAACTATATAAAAGCCGACCAGATCGTCACCAACAATCCCTTATGGCAAAATTTTTCACTAGCTACGATCAAAGACGCATTTGACCTACCAGTGTTTTTCTCAAATAATGTTAATTGCATGGCGCTTTCAGAAAAACTTTATTCACCTGATAAAGAAGATAATTTTCTCTTCTTTAATCTTGCACGAGGCATCTATTGCTCCTATGTCTACTGCGGTGAGATCTTTTGTAAGCAAAATTTTTTAGTAGGTGAGATCGGGCACACAAGTGTTTCTTTGCAAGGAGATCTTTGCGAATGTGGTAAACGTGGTTGTCTTCAAACTTATGCTAGTGAGACTTGGCTCTTAAAAAAAGCCGCTCTACTCTTTGAAAGTTCGACTACGACTTTTTTACGTCAACTAGCCACTAGTCCTAAAGATATCACTTTGCAGACACTATTGACGGCATATCGCTTAGGGGACTCTGGGGTCATTTTATTGATCGATACTGCGATCAATTATATTGCCCTGTCGTTACTTAATATGACGATGATCCTTGACTCAAGTAAAGTTTTTATCCGTGGCAAACTATTTAGTGAACCAATGATCAAAAAACAATTACTATCTTTGTTAAACTACGAATCATCGCTTTCATCTATGACAAGCGCTAACCAATTTATCGTCAAAAATTTTGACATCTATACCGGTTCGATCGGTGCAACTGCTTTAGCACTAAACAGAACTCTATTAAATAAACTTTAAATAAAAAGAGGACTTCAAAAAAATTTTTGAAGTCCATTTTTTACTTACGTTTATGTTTGACGACCGTAAAGAAATGCAGTGTGATCGATAATAGAATAAAAAAGATCACCACAAAAGAAATATAATTGTTCCAAAATCCCAGTGTTTGGCCTAATAGATGTAGGACACCCGTTTGGATCAACATCGTGATAAAAGCCATTACTGCCACAATGAAAAATAACTCGATATAACGTTTCACAGTCTGATCATCCTTTCGCTGTAAAGTACCAGCTTTTTGGCCTAAGTGGCTTAACTCAACTTGCTTTTTAGCCGATAAAGTCGTTAAAAAATATGTATTGGTTTGAACTGCCTCACCTGCTTTGATCAAGCCTAAAGTTGTCATAACTTTATCCATCGTGCGCAAAGCTGCATCAGTCGTTCCAGAAAAAAGATTTTCCCAAGTCTTAGTATAGCAATTCGTCAATAAAAGATAATGTTTATGTAAAAAAGGTTCGAGCGGATGCGGGTCACCATTTTCATCAAAACGCAAGGTCGATTGGCGTAAACAATCTAAAAAATTCTTCATCACGCCCGATAACGCCCCCCAATAGGTCGGAGCCGCTAAGACCCAAACATCGGCTTGCTTTAATTTTTCAACGAGCTTAGCTAGCTCAGGACTTTCCGGATAGATCTCATAGTCCAATAAAAAGACCTGTTCAACTTCATTTTCAGGGCCAACATTGGCTAAAACTTGATCTAACATCTGCTTTGTGATCCCGTCACGCTTATAGCAACCTGCAATTCCTATGATCTTCACAAAAAGCCCTTCTTTCATAAAAAATCTTCAATCGCTCTCATTATAGCATAATTACTCGTATCTCCTCTTTTTTCTGCTCAAATATTAATTAAAAAATTTATCCATTTTTAAAACCCTGATTATGGTATATTAATATATATATCATTGTAAGGGGTATTTTTATGACTAAAAAATTATTCGGACTCGTGAGTTTACTCTGTGCATGCCTATTTTTCTTTAGTTTCAGCTCTACAGCGCATGCAGAAAAAACTTATCAGATCGGAACAGATGTTACTTATCCACCATTTGAATTTGCCAATAAAGATAATCAATATGTCGGGATCGATATCGATCTGTTAAAAGCGATCGCTAAAGAAGAAAATTTCAAAGTCGCGATCAAGCCCGTTGGTTTCAATGCTGCCGTCCAATCACTCCAATCAGGTCAATTAGATGGTGTCATGGCTGGGATGGCAATGACTGATGAGCGTAAAGTAAAATTTGATTTTTCAGATCCATACTATAAAACTGGCTTTGTCATGGCTGTTGCCAAAGATAGTAAGATCACTAAACTCGAACAATTGCGTGGTAAACGTGTAGCGATCAAAACTGGAACGGCAGCCGGTGAATACGCCATGTCTTTAAAAGACAAATATGGTTTTACTACGGTTACTTTTGATGATTCTGACAATATGTATAATGATGTTGTCAATGGAAATTCGGTCGCATGTTTTGAAGATATTCCTGTCATGCAATATGCGATCAAAACCGGAACCTCCCTTAAGATCGTCACCAAACCAGCCCAAGGTGGCTACTATGGCTTTGCTGTGATGAAGGGACAAAATCAAGAATTACTCAAAAAATTTAATGCTGGCTTAGCTAAGATCAAGAAAAATGGCGAATATCAAAAAATCGTTGATCGCTATCTTAGTTCCAAAACAGTAGCCGTCCAAAAAGAAGCTAAAAAAGATGGGAATAGTGAACGCACATTTCTTGGGTTATTAAAACAAAACCGCCAAGCTTTGTTAAAAGGGCTAGGTGAGACCCTTTACTTAACGATCGTCGGGATCATCTGTGCAACGATCTTTGGGGTGATCATCGGTTTACTTGGGATCTTGCCTAATAAGTTTGCCCAAGGTCTCTCCACCACTATTATCTATATTTTCCGTGGGTTACCACTACTAGTCCTAGCTTTGTTCATCTATAATGGACTCCCCTCGCTTACTGGGGTCAAGATCCCGGCCTTTGTTGCTGGGGTGATCACCTTGATGTTAAATGAAGGTGCCTACACTGCCGCTTTTGTTAAAGGTGGGATCGAAGCCGTTGACAAGGGGCAAATGGAAGCCGCCCGTTCATTAGGGCTTCCATTTGGTACCGCAATGCGTAAAGTTATCTTGCCCCAAGGACTCAAGATCATGGTGCCATCCTTTGTCAACCAGTTCATCATTACCTTAAAGGACACCTCGATCCTTTCGATCATTGGGATCTTGGAATTGACTCAGACTGGTAAGATCATCATCGCTCGTAACCTTGAAGGCTTCAAAGTGTGGACGATCATCGCTTTGATCTACCTCATCATCATCACACTTTTGACTTGGTTATCAAATTACGTTCAAAAGAAAATGAACTAGTGAGTAACACAAAACATAGCTAAAATATATTACTTAGTAAATAGCGCGGGCTCCACCATGATGTTGGTGGGGCTCGCGCTATTTATATTTTTAGTCTGTCAGTGTGATCACCGTTTGGAGTGGAACATCAAATTCATCTATCGGCCACTGAGCCGTTGGATAAGCCATTGCTGGTGCTACCAAAGATACAGTATTTCCTGGGAAATTTTTTAAATAGCGATCATAGTAGCCACCACCAAAACCTAAGCGGATCTTGCTGTCTAAAGCGTAGGCTATACCCGGAACGATCAAAAGATCTATGTCAGTTTGAACTTTTTTAGCATCATATTTAGGTTCTAAGACACCAAACTTACTCATCTCAAGCTCTTTTTTTGTATCCGCTGGTAAAAAGACCATCTGGCGTCCCAGCAGCGTGCGCGGATAAAAAACTTTTTTCCCCTCACATTTAGCTTGGATACTTATCACCTCAGTCGGCACTTCAAGTTCGCCTGCCATCGTTAGCCCGACCGTTTGTGCTTGTTGCCAAATATCTGTAGTAAATAATTTTTTGGCTAACTTACTTCCAGAAGCTTTAGTCTCTAGCGTCGCACTGGTTAATTTTTTTAATTGTTGTTTACGAAATTCTATTTTAGTCTGCATTAGTATCCCCCTCATTTCAAGCATAAGCCATTCAATCCAAAAAAAGCAACCGTCAAGAACTGACGGTTGCTCAAGTGTGTTATTTCATCGTTTAGGAGACATCTTAGTCTTTTGTTTCTGCTTCAGCAGCAGCTTCTTTACGTTCTGCGATAACTAAAACTCCATCTTTCATATCTGCTTCTAAATGCTTAACATCAACGTTATCCAAGTAGAAATCAGTTACTTTGTCACGAATTTGTTGTTCAATGACACGACGCAATGGACGAGCACCCATAGCTTCATCGTAACCTTGTTCGATCAAGAATTCCTTAGCAGGTTCAGAAACTTCTAAGTCTAAGCCCTTCTTAGCCAAGTTGCGGTTTACATCAGCTAACATCAAGTCAACGATGTGATGCAAGTCTTCCTTAGTCAAGTGTGAAAATTCGATGACCGCGTTGAAACGGTTCAAGAATTCAGGTCTGAAGTATGGAGCTAACTTCTTCATGATCTCTTCGTCTTTTTCTTCATCGCCTGTCAAAGCTTCGTTACCAAAGCCAGCGTTTGAAGTTGCAATGATCACTGTGTTCTTGAAGTTGACCGTATTACCTTGACCATCTGTTAAGCGACCATCATCAAGTACTTGTAATAACAAGGTGATAACTTGAGGATCAGCCTTTTCGATCTCATCTAACAAAACGATCGAGTATGGTTGACGACGAACACGTTCAGTCAAAGTGTTACTGTTGTCATCATAGCCAACATAGCCTGCTGTTGTTCCGATCAACTTAGAAACAGCTGTCCGATCTGAGTATTCAGACATATCTAAGCGGATGATCGCGTCTTTATTGCCAAACATGTCATAAGCTAATTGTTTAGCTAATTCAGTCTTACCAACACCTGTAGGTCCAACGAATAAGAAGGAACCAATTGGACGGTTGCCATCATCAAAGCCTGCACGGTTACGACGGATAGCACGTGAAACAGCTTCAACAGCTTCATCTTGACCGATAACTTTGCCCTTCAAGCGACTTTCGATGTTACGTAAGCGTTCGATATCACTTGCACCCATTTTAGATACAGGAATACCTGTCAAACGTTCAACGGATTGAGCAACATCATCAACTGTTGCGGTAACTTTTTGGGCTTCCGAATTGCTGTTTAATTTTGCTTCTAATTCATCGATCTTAGCTTTAACATTCAAAGCTTCTTCGTAGTCTTCTTTATCAGCAGCTGCTTGTTGTTCATCTTTAGCTTTCTTGATCTCAGCTTCGATCTGCTTAGCATCTGTGACCGTGTGTTGTGATGCTAAGTGAGCAGCCGTCATATCTACTAAGTCGATCGCCTTATCAGGTAATGTCCGTTGTGGGATATATTGGACTGAGAAGTCAACCGCTGCTTTCAAAACGTCGTCTGATAAGACAACATTGTGGTGATCTTCGTAAAGTTTACGGATACCTTCCAAGATCTTGAGGGTATCTTCTGGTGTTGGTTCATTAACGACAACTTCATTGAAACGCCGTGCTAAAGCAGCATTTTTCAAAATAGTGTTACGGTATTCATCTTGTGTCGTTGCACCGATAACCGAAATTTCGCCACGAGACAATGCAGGTTTCAAAATATCAGCTAAACCTTTCGAACCACTATCACCACCAGTCGAACCAGCACCCAAAATTTGGTGGATCTCATCAAAGAACAAGATGATGTTGCCAGCTTCTTTGACTTCATTGACCAAGTTTTGGATGTTTTCTTCAAAACTACCACGATATTGTGTCCCAGCTTCAAGTGAAGAAATATCAATGCTTACGATCTCTTTATTCTTGATCGCAGCTGGTACATCACCGTTTACGATCGCTTGAGCTAAGCCTTCAACAACAGCTGTTTTACCAACACCAGCATCCCCAACTAAAACAGGGTTGTTCTTCGTACGACGTGCTAGGATCTCAGCTGCTTCTTGGATCTCTTTTTTACGTCCAATAACTGGATCTAACTTTCCTTCACGTGCATCTTGTGTCAAATTACGACCAAGCTTTTGCAAAACACTACCTTCTTGTTGGCCAGCTTGTTGTTGCATTGCAGCTTGTTGAGCTTGAGCAGCTTGTTGTTGAGCTTGATTTGGCAAGCGACCTGTTTGACGATATTGTCTGAATTCTTCAGGTGTAACTTCATGACCATTGATCATGTAGCGGCTACTTTCTGAACTTAAACCATTGTTACCCCATAATTGATTAAAGATGTCGTCCATGTCTCCAAATGGATCTGTATATCTAGCCATAAATAATCCCTCGCTTTTTTTACTTAAATAATTTTTTAAATTTATAACGCTTGTAATATACAACTTATAATTTTGCATTGCAAACAAAAACACCTGTCTGCAGAAAAAAGCCCAAGCGAACAACCAGAGCCTTTTAGAATCATAAATCGTAATACTACATTACTTCCAATTCATATAGTTTTCTTCAAGCTCTTGCAAAACTTGCCACATCGTTGCATGCTGTGCCCTAGCTAGGGCGTCAAGATCACGCAAATTCAGGGAAGTTGCACGAGTTTGTTGTTTGTTGAACGATTTATGAAGGGTCGTATAACCATAACCTGACCTCTTGGATACCTCATAAATAGTCAATTCCTTTTCACGCAGGTAACCTTTGATGTCGATCTCCATTGGTCCTCACCTCCACAAAAATAATTATACCACATTTGTGATGTTTTACAAGTGTAAAATACCACAAATGTGAAATATTTTTTTAAACTTTATTTTTTATAAAAAAATAACCCCTACCACATAGTAGGAGTTAGGCAAACTTATTTAGATCACAGGACGAGGACAGAATTTTGGCATCAATTCGTCAAAATCATATTCTTCCAAAGCTGCCAAACCTTCTTTTGTAACATCAAAATAAGCTGTCAAACCTTGGGCGATCATCAAGTTGACTTCTTTTTCCGGATCAAATTGCACAACGATCACTGGTGTCTTAGTTGCATAAGCATAACCGATCTCAAAGGCTGTCCCTGAGTCTGGTTCGTTTTCTTTAGTCTCTTCTAATTTGTAGTCCACGATCGCTACGACTACATCGCTCGCATCGATCTGGTTAGTATCAAGGCCAAAAGTAGCTTTTTGCCACTCAAAGCTGCCAAATTCAGCTGCTTTATATTCATGTTCATGAGGAATAAAAATATTTTTTGGATCGATCGTTTTATTTTTGCTCAAAGCAGCTTTAACTTTAGCGATCCGTTCTTTTTGAGCTGGACTAAAAAATGGTGATGCAAGATATACAGATTTCATTTTAGTTCCTCCTAGGATAAATATATTTTCAGTATACGTGACTAAAATCAGTAAAAGCAAGTTATTGCACTCTCTTCAATCCCCCCCACAACATGTTGTGGTTAATTTTAAAAAAACACAAGATACGCTTTATTTTTACGCGATTTCCGAGTATGATTGTAGAGGTACTTAAATAATTTAACACTAACCAGATCTTATAGGAAAGGATGCTTCAATCATTTTGATCACACTATCAGGAATCATCGGCTCTGGGAAGTCGAGTTTAACCGAAATCTTAGCTCAAGAATTAGGCACTAAAGCCTATTACGAACCCGTCAAAGACAACCCTGTTTTACCTATCTTCTACAAAGGTAACGAGATCGCTGCTAAAAAGCGTGCAGCTGGCGATAAAGAGGCAACTAACCCATATGCCTATCTCTTGCAAACATTTTTCTTAAACCGCCGTTTTGCAATGATCAAGGCTGCTATGCAAGAAGACAACAACATCTTGGACCGCTCGATCTACGAAGACGAGATCTTCATGAAGATGAACACCGAAATGGGTAACGCAACTAAAGTCGAATATGACATCTACAAGAGCCTACTTTCAAATATGATGGAAGAACTACCATTTGCTTCCCATAAGAAGTCACCTGATTTGATGATCACGATCAAAGTGTCCTACGATACAATGTTAAAACGAATCGAAAAACGCGGTCGTGATTATGAATTAGTTGAACGTGACCCTTCCTTAGTTGAATACTACCAACGTCTTTTACGTCATTACGATGTTTGGATGGAAGAGTACGATTCTTCGCCACTTTTGATCATTGATGGTGACAAATACGATTTTGTTGGCAGTGTGGCTGATCGGATCGCAGTCTTAGAACAAATCGAAGAAAAGCTTTACGAACTAAACAAGATCAGTAAAGAACAACTTGCCGACCTAAAGAAACAACATCTTGAATTATTAAATGAAGTTGGGTGATAATAGAGCTGAGAGTACTTTCTCAGCTCTATTTTTTATGAAAGAAGGTTTTGTTATATGGAAGAAACTGAACGTAAAGATCTCAAAAAGACACTTTGGGTCGGCCTTTCCTGTTTAATAGCATTTAATATTGCTATTTTACAAGCACTTAGCATCTTAAATCCAGAAAATCCCGATGAAAGTGGCGTCCCATACTTTTTTGCAGTTGCAGCTGAATTATTCATCATCTTTGTTGCCACAAATAAAAAGACTCAACGCCAACTTTTTGATGTTTATCGCCAACCAACTGCCCACAAAATTTTTCAATGGGTCTGCTTTTTAGGTCTGACACAGATCATTTTCAGCTACAACAGTACCTTGATCGAGATGCTTTTAAACTTCTTTCATCTGAGTGCTCAAAACCAAGAAGAAAGTGCTACTGGAGCTAATGAAACGCTCTCGATGTTTATCTATGGATCATTTTTAGCCCCGTTTGGAGAAGAGATCTTATTTCGCGGTTTTCTTTTGCAAAACTTCAAACGCTATGGTGTTCGCTTTGCAATTATTTTTTCAGCCATTTTATTTGGCATCTACCATGGTAACATCGTCCAGACACCTTTTGCCTTCATTTTAGGGCTTTTGCTCGGTTATATTACTGTGAGTTACGGTCTCAAATATGCGATTGCTGTCCATATCTTTAATAATATGGTTCTAGCTGATTTTTTAGACCGTTTTTTACAGTTATTCTCAGAAAATACTGCCACAACTATCAGCACCATTATCATGGGAAGTTTAGCACTCGGAGGACTTTATTATTTATATCGTTTCTGGCATACACAACGTCAAAAATTATTTGCCCCGATCGACTATTCCGTCATAAGGAGCGCTTTGTTCAATCTTCCTTTCATGATCTTACTTGTGATCTGCTTATTAGAAATGCTAGCCGGTTTGACTCCGCTTCACTAAGGGATATCGCTTGCAGATATTTAAGCCAAGGGAGTATCATTAAATAAAGAAATAAAGGTAAGGTGATGCATGATGGCACTTAATTATGAACGTGTATTAGTAGCGATCGATGGTTCTAAGGGTTCCGATGTCGCGTTAGAAACTGCGATCGATGTAACTAAAAGAAATGAAGCTCATTTAGATATTTTACGTGTCTTAGACCTCAATTCACTCGAATACGGTGGCGCCGGGATCGCTTTAGATGGGGAACAGATCCATCGGATCGAACAAGAAAACGAAGCTTATTTACTCAAATTGCGTGAAGAACTCATTGAAAAGCACGGTTTTAAGACTGATCAGATCAATGTCCACATTCGTTTTGGCAATCCTAAGATCGTGATCACCGAAGATTTTCAACCTGAATACAACATCGACATGATCATCGTTGGTTCAACTGGCAAGAGCTTCTTGCACCGCATCGTGACTGGTTCTGTTGCTTCTCATGTGACCCGAGCAGCTAAATGCGATGTGTTAGTGGCTCGCTCCACTGAAGAAAACTTGAAATGATCATTTAAGGCCTTGAAACGACTCAAGGTCTTATTTTTTGTACACAAAAAGGCAGGCATATTTCAAATCACTTGAAATAGCCTGCCTCTTTTAGGCTGGGTAAGTCCTAGCTAAAAGGTCAATGCTTATTCTTCTTCACGTTTCTTCTTGTTTTTCAAAGCACCTAAACCTACAAGTCCTGCCAAGCCAGTTAAAGCTGCCCCAAGTACTTTAGCCTTTTGATCGTCTGAATCACCCGTTTGTGGTAACTCAGTCTTAGTTGCATTTGGTAGTGTTTGCTTGTTAGTTGTTGGGGGTGCTACTGGTGCCTCTGTTTTTTGACTTGGAGTACTTGGTGTTTGTCCACCAGCAGTTGCTTTGACCGTGATCGTTGTTTCAACGATGTCAACCGAGCCGTCTGGATACGTGACTTTGACTAACGCTTTGAACATGCCTACTTTAGAAGTATCTGGCATTTCGACCCATTCGACTTTAGTACCAGCTGGCAGATCGCCTAAGTTTGCGATCGCATCTTTAGCATCTGGTACTTGGCCTTGAACAACTTCGATCGGCTTAGTGATAGGTTCGTTCTTATCGGCATCAGTCTTGTTAGCTGTAACTGTGATCTTCACTGTGATCTCATCAGTCGAACCGTCTGGATACGTCACAACGATCGTGCCATCTTTTTCTCCCGGTGTCGTTGTATCCACTGGAGTCTTCCATTCGAATTTCGTACCTGATGGAAGCTCGCCCTTATTGGCAATTCCGTCTTCTGGTTCTGGTGTACCACCCACTGGCGTTGTGATGTCTTTACCAGCTGGATCATACTTATCTGCATCAGTACCAACTTTGACCTTCACGTTGACTTCTTCACTAGAGCCATCTGGGTACGTCACAACGATCGTACCTTCCTTATCTCCTGGTGTCGTCGTGTCTACTGGTGTCTTCCATTCATACTTCGTACCTGGTGGAAGCTCGCCCTTATTGGCAATTCCGTCTCCTGGTTCTGGTGTACCACCCACTGGCGTTGTGATGTCTTTACCAACTGGTTCATACTTATCCGCATCCGTTGGGGTTTCTGTGACTGTGACTTTCACTGTCACTTCTTCACTCGAACCATCTGGATACGTCACAACGATCGTACCTTCTTTTTCTCCTGGTGTCGTTGTATCTACTGGGGTCTTCCATTCATACTTCGTATCTGGTGGAAGCTCGCCCTTATTGGCAATTCCGTCTCCTGGTTCTGGTGTGCCACCCACTGGCGTTGTGATGTCTTTACCAACTGGTTCATACTTATCTGCATCCGTTGGAGTTTCTGTGACCGTGACTTTCACTGTCACTTCTTCACTCGAACCGTCTGGATACGTCACAACGATCGTACCTTCTTTTTCTCCTGGTGTCGTTGTGTCTACTGGTGTCTTCCATTCATACTTCGTACCTGATGGAAGGTCGCCCTTATTGGCAATTCCGTCTCCTGGTTCTGGGGTACCACCCACTGGCGTTGTGATATCTTTACCAGTTGGTTCGTACTTATCTGTATCCGTTGGGTTTTCTGTGACTGTGACTTTTACTGTCACTTCTTCACTCGAACCATCTGGATACGTCACAACGATCGTACCTTCTTTTTCTCCTGGTGTCGTTGTATCTACCGGCGTCTTCCAGTCAAACTTCGTACCTGATGGAAGGTCTGACACATTGCCGATACCTTCTTCTGCTACCGGAGTACCACCCACTGGCGTTGTGATATCTTTACCAGTTGGTTCATACTTATCTGCATCCGTTGGGTTTTCTGTGACTGTGACTTTCACTGTCACTTCTTCACTCGAACCATCTGGATACGTCACAACGATCGTGCCTTCCTTTTCACCTGGTGTTGTTGTATCCACTGGTGTCTTCCAGTCAAACTTCGTACCTGATGGAAGGTCTGACACATTGCCGATACCTTCTTCTGCTACCGGAGTACCACCCACTGGTGTTGTGATATCTTTACCAGTTGGTTCGTACTTATCTGCATCCGTTGGGTTTTCTGTGACCGTGACTTTTACTGTCACTTCTTCACTCGAACCATCTGGATACGTCACAACGATCGTACCTTCCTTATCTCCTGGTGTCGTCGTGTCTACTGGTGTCTTCCATTCATACTTCGTGCCTGATGGAAGGTCGCCCTTATTGGCAATTCCGTCTCCTGGTTCTGGTGTGCCACCCACTGGCGTTGTGATGTCTTTACCAACTGGTTCATACTTATCTGCATCCGTTAGGTTTTCTGTAACCGTGACTTTCACTGTCACTTCTTCACTCGAACCATCTGGATACGTCACAACGATCGTGCCTTCCTTTTCACCTGGTGTTGTTGTATCCACTGGTGTCTTCCAGTCAAACTTCGTATCTGGTGGAAGGTCGCCCTTATTGGCAATTCCATCTCCTGGTTCTGGGGTACCACCCACTGGCGTTGTGATATCTTTACCAGTTGGTTCGTACTTATCTGCATCCGTTAGGTTTTCTGTAACCGTGACTTTCACTGTCACTTCTTCACTCGAACCATCTGGATACGTCACAACGATCGTGCCTTCCTTTTCACCTGGTGTTGTTGTATCCACTGGTGTCTTCCAGTCAAACTTCGTACCTGATGGAAGCTCGCCCTTATTGGCAATTCCATCTCCTGGTTCTGGGGTACCACCCACTGGTGTTGTGATGTCTTTACCAACTGGTTCATACTTATCAGCATCCGTTGGGTTTTCTGTGACTGTGACTTTCACTGTCACTTCTTCACTCGAACCATCTGGATACGTTACAACGATCGTGCCTTCTTTTTCTCCTGGTGTTGTTGTATCCACTGGTGTCTTCCAGTCAAACTTCGTATCTGGTGGAAGGTCGCCCTTATTGGCAATTCCATCTCCTGGTTCTGGTGTGCCGCCCACTGGGGTTGTGATATCTTTACCAGTTGGTTCGTACTTATCTGCATCCGTTGCCGCAACTTTGTATTGAGCTACAAAAGTTCCACCTGTGGTAAAGGTATCTGGCAAGACTGGATCCCAACCATTTTGAACATAACCTTCTGCTGGTTCGATCGTTGGAACGGTAACTTCACTTGCTGGCGTGCCTTCACGAACATCAAAGACATAGCTTGCACCATCAGCAAATTTACCATTTGTACCAGCATCAAATGTTACTCTGACATAACCTTCTGGGGTCGGAGCATTTGGGTCATTTGTCCGATCAATGACCTTATCCATTACGATAACTTTGACTGTCGTAGTCGACGTTGTGCCATCTGGGAAGGTCACTGTTACTGGAATATCAAATTCACCAGCTTCGGTACCATTTGGCAATTTAGTTGGATCATCCACTGTGATCGTTGGTTGTGGAGTTTTATCTGTCGGATAACCTGTGATCACAGCTCCGATCACTTCATCAGCCGTGGTTGGATCGCCAAAGGCTTTATTGATGGTACCACCCTCAACAACATATTGAACATTGTCTTTGATCTTGTATTGAGCCACATAATTAGCTGCATCCGTAACAGTCTCTGCTAATTCTGGGCTCCAGCCAGTATGCAAGTAATCAGCTGCTGGCGTTACAGTCGGAACTGGTACTTCTGTCATTGCCGTCCCAACTTTAACATCAAACATCGTCTTAGCATCAGCTGCAAAAGTACCATTTGCACCCTGATCAAAGGTCACACGCACATAGCCTTCTGGGGTCGGTTGCGTTGGATCAGTGATCGGGATCACGTTACCTACTACGACTTTGACATTTGTCTTGTCCGTTGTGCCATCTGGATACGTTACCGTTACTGGAACATCATAAACTCCAGCTGTATTGCCATCTGGTAGACCAGCTGGGTCGTCCACTGTGATCGTTGCCCCTGCTGGGGTTGCGATCGGATCAGTCTTACCAGTCTCAGTAAATGTCACTTTGCTGGTCACTTCTTCAGCAGTGGTTGGACTACCAAGTTCTTTATTTAATTGGCCACCAGTCACATCATAATCATCAGCGATCGGGGTTTTGATCGTTACTTTAACAGTAACTTCATCAGTCGAACCATCTGGATAGGTTACTACTACTGGAATATCAAAGTCGCCCGCAGTTTGTCCATCTGGCAAGGTCGTCCCTTCTTTGATCGCCATTGTTGGTCGGTCATTTAGTGTATCTGGGTAGTTGGTCGTTACTTTACCTAAGATCTCTTCTGGCGTTGGCGCTTGACCAAAGTCTTTAGTCAGTTCGCCACCAGTAGCTTCAAAGGTCGTAGCTGCATCATTTGCTACATTGACAGTGACATAAACAAAGTCCTTAGAACCATCTGGATAGGTCACTTGAACTGGGGTGACATATGTGCCTTTACCTGTCAAAGCATTACCCTTAACTGTAACTGCACCTGTCGTTTCATCGATCGTAACATCGGCTGGATCAAGCACTTTGGCATCGGCTGGCACAGTTGCTTTGATATCAGCTGGAATATCCGCATCAGCAGCTGGGGTAAACTTCGTACCTGTTGGCGCTGTTGTAGCTTGACCTGTCGCATCGGTAAATGTCGGTGTCACTGGGGTCGTATCCTGACCGATCGTACCAGCTACTTCTTCATATGCTGGGACATAAGAATCAGCCATCGGTACGCTTGCGATAAAGGAATCTAAGGCTAAAGCATTGTCTAAACTCTTAGTACTTTCACCTTGTTCAAAGACTGCGATCGTAAAGTTGGTATCGCTTGTGATATCATCAGGTACCGTAAAGAGATCTGGCTTGTAAGTCCCATCTGTACTAGAAGTGATCGTTTGCGCTGACCCATAGGCGACCCCATCTTTGAACCATTGAACTTGATACTCACGGGCTGGGAATAAACCACCTACAGTCGACTCAACTTTGTCGCCTGCAAAGGCATGGTTATTTCCGGTATCATAATTTAAAATGTCGACCATTGGCTGTGGAGTCAATAAAGCAAAGTTGACCGAACCATAGTTTGAAGTCGTTCCCACTGAAGTCAAAAAACTATTTGCATCTTGGAACATATTGTTAGTAAAGGCATCATTCCAAATGTTGTAGTTATCGATCAATGGCATAACATACATATACTTCGCATTGATATGGCGCAATGGACCCAGCGCAGTTCCATTCCAAAGCGTGATATTACTGTTATTGATATCTGCATCAGAAACCAAAGTATGCCACTTATCGGCACTAACTGAAAGACCTTTTGTCGTTGGACTAGCACCATACAAACCTCTAAATGGAATATAGTATTTACCGTTAGCGTCAGCAGTGCCAACAACAGATTCAGCAATATGCGAACCTACACCGTGTTCTTCTTGGTATTTAGCAATGATCTCAGCCTGCGCAGCTTTCATATCATCAAGTGAATATCCTTTATGAGCAGCAGCCCATTCATCAATCAAAATGGTCACTTCATCATTCAAGTATGAGGCAACAACTTTAGTCCCCGTTGCTTTGACGTCGTTACTGTCATTGATCCATTGGTTAGCTAAAGTACCAGCTGCATCACCATTTTCATACCAGACCCAACCGGTAACTGCCCCAGATAGACCACGATCTGGCCAACTACCATCGACATTTGGTGGCATTTCCCATTGATCTTCTGGCTTAACGAGCCAATCTTCTAAGCCCATCTTTTCTTGGAAGATGACCATTGAGTTAACGATCCGATTGACCCCAGCGGTAAAGTCCCAGGATTCATTCTTACGATTCAAACGTGTATGGAAACCATAGATCTTATCCCCCGCTTGAACAATACTGTATTTTTCAGGATCTGGATTTTGGACCCATGTTCTGATCGCAAATTTTGCATCACCTGCAAGTTCAAATTTACTTTGTTCTAGTCCATTTGGATCAGAAAGATCGATCGCAAAGGTCCCATCAGCATTAGTCGTGGTGTAGTAGATCTTAGAAACATAACCATTACCATTTACCCACTGCAAATAAACCTTGACACCCGCCATTGGGGTCGAATCCTTACCCATACCATCTAAACCGCCACGGCTCGTATCCAACCAAGCTTTACCAGAATAGGTTTGCTTAGCAGTTGGATCACCGGGACTATAGATCGCATTTTTTTCTAACTCTTCTTGCAGTGCATCTGAAACACTTGGTCCAGCAGCTTGTGCGCTTGGTTGATCATCTTCACCATTTGCGCCTGCAGCACGTAATATTGATGCTTTTGCCGAAGCTTCTTCAGTTGGTGGTTGCACTTCGGGTCGTGGTGTTTCAGCTGTGGGCGTTTCACTCGGTCGCGCTTCCGTTTCAGCTGGTGTTTCTGTTGTTTGTGTCGTATCAGTCACTTCTGGTGTCGTTTTAGGAGTAGCCGCTACTTCTGGTGTTTCAGCTACAGTTGTGCTATCATTGGTTGTGGTAGTGTCTTCTGAAGTTGGCGCTTCAGTCGTCTCATTACTATCTGTCATTGGAGTTTTAGCTTGAGGTGTTTCATTGGTAGTGGCATCCTCAGCTGGAGCTCCATTTTCATTATTTGCCTCTTCGGTAGCAGCTGATGTATCACCTGGATCTTCGGCCGAGGTTTCAACCATTTCAGTTCCTGACTCATTATTTGTCTGATCGGCTAAAACACTATTAGTTCGATGAACGGCAAATGTCGTCCCGATCAAAACAGAAGCTACCCCAATACTAAACTTTTTGATCGTAAAGCGTTGATGTTTTGGTTCCATCTTTTGAGATTGTTGCTTCTTGTTATTTTTTGAGAGCATATAAAAACCTCCATCTCTATTTGACCATTTACAAGAACATTAAATCCTTGTAAACATTTACATTCCGTAACATAATACTAACTTTTTATATAAAAAAACTCAAATGATATTACTTGAATGTTCAAAATCTTAAACTTTAATCCCTTTTTAAAACAAAGTATTTATCATAAAAAACAAATAATAACATTACGTTTTTTATAATATAAAAATTAGATAATTATAAAAAATATATTGAATAATAAGTAATTACACACTCTAAAAAGTTAAATTTGCTAATACTTTCAATAAATAAAGTGATTTGTCTCTAATAAAACAATATGTTATAATCTCGGCGTTAGTGTTATTCAAAGCAGTTGCTTTGGCTACAACTTCGATCGGTCGTGCTTTGGTTTGCGCATTTTCCACAGAAGTTCTTGAACACTATCCTCTATAGCAGTCGGATCGACGAGTATTTGCGGTACTCAGTCTGTTCTTGACTGTTTTTTTGTATAAAAAAAGACCTCCACCAAATTTTGATTTGGGAGGAGGTCTCAAACTATTTATTTAGATCTAAATTAGTTTTTGCGTTTCTTCTTATCAGCTACTGCGCCTAATCCAAGGACTCCTGCAAGAGCTGTTAAGATCACGCCAGCAACAGATGCTTGGCTAGTATCAGAATCATCACCTGTTTGTGGTAATTCTTGTTTGCCGTTATCAGCAACCGGTTTAGTAACATTCGTTGGTTTTGGTGCTGGCTTACTTTCATCTGTATTGTTACCTACAGTTGCTGCCTTAACGATCACTTCAACTTCAACAATATCAAAGGATCCATCTGGGTATGTTACCCTTACTAAACCATTAACTTTGCCCGGTGTTGCTGTATTTGGAGTAACGATCCATTCAACTGTCGTACCATTTGGAAGTTCATCTAAGTTAGCGATCGTATCCTTAGCATCTGGAACTTCACCTGGTAAAACTTCAACTGGTTTTGTTTGTGGTTCATACTTATCAGCATCTGTGCGGTCATCTGTTACGACTACCTTCACTGATACTTCATCTGTTGAACCATCTGGGTATGTTACAACGATCGTACCTTCTTTTTCACCTGGTGTTGTTGTATCGATCGGTGTCTTCCATTCGTACTTCGTACCTTCTGGTAAGTCTTCCTTGTTTGCGATACCTTCTGATGCGTCTGGTTGTTTGTTCAAGCCAGTATTCACATCTTTACCTTGTGGGTCGTTCTTTTCAGCATCTGTGCGGTCGTCTTTTACGACAACTTTCACTGGTACTTCATCGGTTGAGCCATCTGGGTATGTTACAACGATCGTACCTTCTTTTTCACCTGGTGTTGTTGTATCGATCGGTGTCTTCCATTCGTACTTCGTACCTTCTGGTAAGTCTCCCTTGTTTGCGATACCTTCTGATGCGTCTGGTTGTTTGTTCAAGCCAGTATTCACATCTTGTCCTTGTGGGTCGTTCTTTTCAGCATCTGTGCGGTCGTCTTTTACGACAACTTTCACTGGTACTTCATCAGTCGAACCATCTGGGTATGTTACAACGATCGTACCTTCTTTTTCACCTGGTGTTGTTGTATCGATCGGTGTCTTCCATTCGTACTTCGTACCTTCTGGTAAGTCTTCCTTGTTTGCGATACCTTCTGATGCATCTGGTTGTTTGTTCAAGCCAGTATTCACATCTTTACCTTGTGGTTCATACTTATCAGCATCGGTTGGATCTTCTTTTACAGTGACCTTAACTTTCACTTCATCTTTTGAGCCATCTGGGTATGTTACAACGATCGTACCTTCTTTTTCACCTGGTGTTGTTGTATCCACTGGTGTCTTCCATTCGTACTTCGTACCTTCTGGTAGCTCACCCTTGTTTGCGATACCATCTTCTGCCTTTGGTGTTTCATTTACACCTGTCGTTACATCTTTACCTTGTGGTTCATACTTATCAGCATCAGTTGGATCTTCTTTTACAGTAACCTTAACTGGTACTTCATCTTTTGAGCCATCTGGGTATGTTACAACGATCGTACCTTCTTTTTCACCTGGTGTTGTTGTATCCACTGGTGTCTTCCATTCGTACTTCGTACCTTCTGGTAGCTCACCCTTGTTTGCGATACCATCTTCTGCTTTTGGTGTTTCATTTACACCTGTTGTTACATCTTTACCTTGTGGTTCATACTTATCAGCATCTGTTTTAGCGACTTCGTATTGAGCCACATAAGTAGCACCTGTTGTGAATGCTGTTGGTAGTGCTGGACTCCAAGCTTCATCACCAGCTTTTTGAACAAAACCATCGTTAGCTTCAACAACTGGTACCTTAAGTTCACTTGCAGGTGTACCTTCGCGCACATCAAATACTGTGCGTGAGCCTGTAGCAAATTTTCCATCTTTACCAGCATCAAAAGCTACACGTACATAACCTTCTGGTGTTGGTTGGCTTGGATCATCTGTGCGGTCAATGACCTTATCCAAAACTGTTACAGTCACTTTGCCATCAGCCGTTGTTCCATCTGGATATGTTACCGTTACCGGCACTTCATAAGTACCTGGTGTGTTTCCATCTGGTAATTTACTTGTATCAGTAACTTTTACTACCGGTTGTTTTTCTTCAGAACTTGGATAATCTGTTGTTACTTTAGATGTTACATCATTTTCTGTCGTTGCTTCACCTGCTGGCTTAGTAAGCTTACCAAATGTAGCCTTATATTTGACATTATCTTTCACTTTATATTGAGCTGTGAACGTACTTTGAGCATCGATCGTAGCTGGGATCTCTGGTGACCAGCCTGTATGCAAGTAATCTTCTTCTGGTGTTACTTCAGGTACGACTTTATCCAATTCAGCTTTAGCAGTACCTTGCTTCACATCGTAAACAGTTACCGCACCGTCGGCAAATTTACCATGATCGCCAGGTGCAAATGTTACTCTCACATAGCCGTCTGGTGTTGTTTGCTTATCAGGATCGGTCACTGGAATAACGTTACCTACAACAACTTTTACTGTTACCTCATCAGTAGTTTTATCTGGATAAGTCACAACAGTTGGAATATCATAAACACCTGGTGTGTTGCCATCTGGTAAAGTCGTGCCATCTTTAGGTGCAACTGTAGTACCTGCTGGCGCTGTAGCATCTTTACCATCTTTAGTATATGTTACAGCGTTGGCAAGATCGGCATTTGTAGTTGGTTGTCCTAGTTCTTTGTTGATCGTACCACCATTTGCTGTATATGTTTCAGTATAATCCTTGGCTACTGAAACTGTTGCATAGGTATAATCCTTTGACCCATCTGGATAGGTCACAACTACTGGTGTTACATAAGTTCCCTTAGTTCGTAAACCTTCACCCTTGACAGTGATCTTACCAGTCGCTTCATCAACTGTAACATTAACTGGATCAAGCACTTTTGCACCAGTTGGCACAGTTGCTTTGATATCAGCTGGAATATCCGCATCAACAGCTGTTGTAAACTTAGTACCTGCTGGCGCTGTAACAGGATTACCATCTTTATCCGTAGAATTACCATCTTTATCCGTAAATGTTGGAGCAGCTACTACTGCCTCTTCACCAACAGTTCCATTAACTGGCTTATAAGCTGGTACATATGAGTCAGCTACAGGAACAGAAGCTAACAAGGAATCTAGAGCCAAAGCGTTATTTAAACTCTCAGTATTAGTACCTTGCTCAAACACAGCTACCGTAAAGTTAGTATCTCCTGTTAAGTCATTAGGGATAGTGTATGAAGTACTATCTGCTGGAGCAAATGTTCCATCGACCGTTGAGACGATCGTTACTGGATCACCAACAGCTACACCGTCTCTGAACCATTGAACTTGATATTCACGTGCTGGTAACAAGCCACCGATCGTAGCTTCGACCTTATCACCAGCAAATGCATTGTGTTCACCGCTTGCATCATAATTCAAAGCATCGATCATTGGTTGTGGCGCCATGATCGCATAGTTGATCGCGTCAATGTTATAAGATGATGCAACCATGGTCAAGAACTTATCTGCTGGATTTTGGAAGATATTTGATGGGAAACCGTTGCTCCATACATTGTAATTATCGATCAACGGTGTGATATACATATAGTCTTGGTTGATATGACGGTACTTTTGACCTGCCGTCCCATTCCAAGCCATCAAGTTATTATGAGAAATATCAGCATCGCTCACCAATTTACCGTATTCATCGTCCTTGATCTTATTAGGAGAAAGAGCATTATTTTGTTGTGTAGCACTAACACCATAAAGCCCTCTAAATGGGATATAGTAAGTTCCATTAGCCTTCGCTACACCAACCACTGTTTCGGCAATATGCGAACCTACACCGTGTTCTTCTTGATAAGCTTTGATGATCTCAGCTTGGGCCTTGCGCATATCATCTACTTGGTAGCCCTTGTTATTCTTCTTCCATTCATCCAATTGACGAGTTACTTCGTCATTCAAGTATGATGCAACGATCTTTGTACCAGTAGCTTTTACATCATTACCATCATTCATCCATTGGTTAGCAAGCGAGCCAGCATAGTCCCCATTTTCAAACCAAACAGTCCCACGAACTGTACCGTATGCACCTTCTTCTGGCCATTCACCACTTGCGTTAGGTGATTTTTCCCATTGGTCTTCTGGCTTCATCAACCATGTGTCTGCTCCAACCTTATCTTGTAAGATGACCATTGAGTTGACGATCCGGTTGATACCAGCCGTAAAGTCCCAAGATTCGTTATTACGGTTCACACGTGTATGGAAACCATAGATCCCATCACCTTGTTTAACGACGTTGTATTTTTCTGGATCTGGATTGCTGATCCATGTTCTGATCGCAAATTTTGGATCACCAGCTAATTGGAATTTGTTGCCGTTTTCCAATTCTGGATGATCTAAATTGATAACATAGGTTCCGTCAGCTTCAGAAGTCGTATAGTAAATCTTAGAAACATGTCCTTTACCGTTTACCCATTGTAAATAAACTTTGACCCCAGCCATCGGAACATCGCCACTGCCAAAAGCATTCATTGCTGTACCAGTAGTTTGAAGCCATGCTTTACCCGCATATGATTTCTTTTCACCTTTGACACCAGGACTATAAACAGCATTCTTTTCTAATTCTTCTTGTAATGCTGCTGAAACAGGTGTGTTAGGATCTCCAGGTGTAGCAGATGTATCTGTTGTCTCATCTGCATCAGTAGTTGCTGCTCTGAAAGCCGATGTAGCAACTGGCTTTTCGACTTGAGCGTTCACGCCTTCTTCAGGTTGAACCGTTGTCGCTTCGTCTTTGGCAGTATCTGAGGCTGTCGTAGCTTCTGCTTCATTTTCAACAGTATCAGTTGCCTTCTCTGCTTCGTTCGCTTGGGTTTGCGCACTTTCTTCTGTAGGTTGAGCTGTAGCATCAGTATTTGCGGTACTTGTGCTATCCACCTCTGCATTTGTAGCCGCATTTGACAAAACTACTTCTTTATTGTTTACATCATCTGATTTATCTTCCACCACTTCAGATGATGTATTTTCGGTTGCAGTTTCATCAGCCGATACATTCCCAGCACCAGAATACATTGCAAACGTTGTTCCGACCAAAACAGAAGCTACCCCTACAGTAAACTTTTTGATTGCAAAGCGTTGTTGCTTGGGCTCCATCTTTTGAGCTTGTAATTTCTTATTATTTTTTGAGAGCATTACACCAAAACCTCCACTTTATTTTGAACTTTCTTAAAATAAACAAGATAAATTAATTATCTCACTATAATATTAATTTTTACTTAAAAATAAAACAACTATTAATTTTGATCAAACATCGCTTCATACTATTTTTGAGTTTTTTTACAATAAGTTTTTGTTATATAAATTAATTTAAATTTAATAAAATTACGCAATTAAAAAATTAAGCATAATCCATATATAATATAATTTCGTAATTTTTCAGTTTAAGCACCATATGTAATAGGTGTATACTTCTATATAATTCAACTAGCTAAACAAGGGGGACTAAATATGTTCAAATTTTTTTCATCTTTTAGTCAAAAAAAGCAGATCCGAAATAGCTTTTTCGCACTGCTTTACGGGTTTCTTTCGGCAATTGCGATCAATTTATTTCTCAATAATGCGCAATCCTATTCTGTCGGAGTGACTGGGATCGCGCAGTTACTGCAAGCTGTTTTAGCAACGTTTGGGATCGACCTTTCGATGAGTATTTTACTGATCTTCTTTAATGTGCCCCTCTTTTTCTTTGCTTGGCGTGCATTTGGGATCAAATACATCACGTACTCACTACTAGCAGTGGGTTCAAATATCGTCTTTTTACATCTCGTCCCCGAAGTCGTGATCGTCAAAGACCAATTGACTAATACTTTGGTCGGCTCAGCACTAGTTGGTTTGGGGATCGGACTTTGCTTTAATAGTGGCTTTTCAACTGGTGGAACTGACATTATCGTCAACTATATCCAACTACACTATCATAAAAAAATTGGTTTCCTAAACAACCTCTTAAATAGTGGTACTTTGATCATTACTGCACTCTGCTTTGACTTAGGACGAACTGTTTACAGCCTCCTAGGCATGTTGATCACCAGCTATTTGATGGATTCTGTTTTTGTCTTACAAAAAGATGTCAACATTTTGGTCTTCACCAAAAATTCTGCCCCGATCACAGATGCACTTAAAAAATTCGTTCATGGTGCAACTTTAATCAAGGGAACTGGTATCTACACAGGTGAAGATACTGATATCATCATCATTGTTGCCCAAAAAGGCCAGCTCAACTATTTAAAACAACTTATCCAAGCGATCGACCAAAATGCGTTTCTCAGCACGCAAGCGACCGATGCTGATCTGGGAAATTACCGCCGTGTCTTTGAAAACTGACAAAGAAGCGTAGTATGGAAAATGATTTCCATACTACGCTTCTTAATTGACATTAATTTTTACGCTTTTTACCTTTTGCACCCAAAAATAGTGGCGTACATGCGAGGGCTGCTAGTAAAGCGCCTAAGCCCTTGACTTCAGTTTCATCACCTAAAGCAGGTAATTCTGAAGCTACATTGCCATCTTTTTAAGTTGCTAAGCCTTTTGTATTAGATCCTTTTTGCCCACTGTCCATATTCTTTAACATAGTACCATTATCTTTATTAGACTTAGTACGTCAACCACCACTG